>Ga0065711_1006782_pt1 | contig 24586 bp, 15 predicted proteins | sample Hoacrofraction12_FD_59098 | JGI IMG/M metagenome (GOLD analysis project Ga0065711, IMG submission 59098) | Hoatzin crop microbial communities from Cojedes, Venezuela - Epithelial fraction 12 v2 (version 2) | ecosystem: Host-associated > Birds > Digestive system > Esophagus > Crop | place...
GGGGGGGGGGGGGGGGAGAGAAAAAAGCCCAATCCCCCCAAAACCTTGCATCCCAGTTGAGTGTGATCCTTTGTACTTTGTGAAGAGCCTCAACAGCATTCCACTTTCTGGTATATTACCAACACTTTTTTTCTTAGCTTTTTTCCTTCAGTTGTCAGGCTTTTGTTGCTACCTTTAGGATTTTCTCATATTATTTTTCATCTCTGGTACTAAATTGTACTCTGTGTGCATCGTAGGACATGAAGATAACTTGTTAGGGTAGCTGCATCCATGCTGTGCCAGTGTGCTCAGGCTTTCCTTGCTTAATGTTCTTTTCATATTTCATTCCCACCTGCACCCCTTGCAACTCAATCTGACCAAGGCTTCCCCCTGTCTTCCTTAGCTTTACTTGCAGTCTCTGGATGTTTTCTAAATGTGCTCCTGCGTGTCACATTTTAAATGGTTTCATTTTGCCATATTGTTCTTGAAGAGCAATCATCACAGTGAACTGGCAGCCTGTCAGAGCTCTTTAGGTAGGAACTGAAATGGCCCAAAGGGATTTTGAATCGCGAAAGCAGTGAACTGCTAGCTCTTCAATGTCATGCGTGCTTACAGAAAACAAAAGCCATTCTTATTTTAGAGGTCAGACATCAGATCACTTATTCACCTTATGAAATTCACTTTTGGTCCTTCTTAAACAGTAAGGCAATACAAGGTATTCTCAGCTATGAGGGATTCTAATCTTTCATGATCTCTGTACTTGTTAGAAGCCCACAAACAGCCTTCATTCAAATGCCCATTCCTCTAAGAGAAGTTTCCTTAATTCTCAGGACAGTTTTATAGATGTGCAGCACTATGATTTCCAGTCTTGCTAGAAGGGGAAGCAGAACAAAAAGTTAATGCTGTTACTGTATCAATATGTCTTTAATAAAGCTAACAGTATTACGCATTCTCATCTAACTCTTACTTCACCTCCCACAAAACCACTTTAAATTAAAACAACTAAATGCACTGCAAACACTCTTTCTCTTATTAAAGGTACAGCAGTACTTCTGCAAAGAAATATGAATATATCTCAATAACTGTCACTGGAAGAGCTGTCTACTTTTTTTTTCCCAGACCCCATGGAACATGCCATGCCCTGGGCTGCTCTGGGCAGCAATACTTCACGCAGTGAAGCCACTAGAACAAGGGTGATATTAGTTCCCCAAAGCAACGATTCCTGCAGCCACACAGACAGACCTACTTCTGCAAGACACTCGGTCTGACGATGCAGCACACTACAGGGTTTCTTCACCCCTACTTGTTGTTCTAGGATTTCATCCCATGCACAGGCTGGGACAGCTTTGGTGGCATTTGCTCACCCAGTGTCAGCTGATACAGTACACTACTGAATTAAGACTGAGCAGAGGGCTCACACGGGGCTTCTGTGCTTTGCCCCCAGGTAATGCCAGGCATGCTACCTGGGGCACCGCTTGAAGTCACAGGCGCTGCATGACAAGCTGGAAAGACATATCTTTACCCAGAGGCACCTGGCAACGCGCACGTGCCTCCCATCAGAGCCTGGTGGACATGGCCAGAGGCTGTTTAGCAGCCAGACTGCTGGAGACTGCTTAAAGTGCTGTTTCCTCCCATGCTTGTACTCATCCCCTGAAGAACCTAATACACAAACTTTAAAACAATAATAAAGTTGTTGTGATTTCAACAACAGTTGCCATGGGATTTTTCCACAAGAGATTTAAAGGCACAGTGTCGTACAAATCAACTCACCGATCTGATCCTCTGCAACTGTTCGTCTAGCTGCATTTTCTTTCCCAGAACATATGATACTTTTATTGTTTCTCATAGGCACAAGGAATATGCTGTCCCAGGAGAAGTGCCTCAGAAAAGCAGAGAAGAGACCGGCAAAAGATTAGGTCTGTCCAACTAGTTACACAGTGGTCCTTAGTAGACAAGGGAGAGCACGACTTGCTGCACAGGGCAATGGACCAACTGAAGAAGAAAACAGCCTTGAAGGAGCAGCTCCTGCTTCAAAGTGCCAGTGCAGCATCAGAGCCTAGAGGCCCATTTCTTCCCACCACAGCTTTTCTGTTTCAAAAATCTCTCGCTCTGTATTCAGACACATATATGACACACTAATGAGTTCTCCTGAAAAAGCACAAAGCAGCTGAGAACAAACAGCCTCAGGATATCATTATTTAGGGATAAACAATGATAACCAGCTAGAAAAACTACCAGGCATCCCAGTAAGCACCAGTTCCTTCACAGTTTGCTGTTTGACACAGCTTTATTTCCTTACACTATTTCCTACATTCCCTCTGCAGCAGCCTCACAGTACTCTCCCCACTCCAGTCACGACTTCTTTTACGGCAACCATGTTGAGAGACAGACAGCCCAAGCTGTTGCTACAAGAACACAAATCTCTTACTGCAATTTTTGCATGGCTCAGCTAAACACAACTTCTGAATTTAATGCAAATCACCTTCCCCCTGTGCCATGGGCAAAGGCATGCTCTAAACCAACAGGCATTGCCTGTGCTCCACAGACCTGAGCTGCTGCCAGCGCGAAGGCAGTCAGCAGCAGGGTCATGCACTGAAATCCAGCTGCTTATGATGTAAAGGGCCTCTTTCTTGTGACTCAGCACCACTGGAGTGTTTTCCAGACCAGATAACTGCTCCAAGGCATATGAAGGCAGAAGGCTAAAAAAGTTAATTCACATGTGTCATAAGAACTGGTCGAAGGCTGGGGAAGGATTTTCTTCTTCTTCCTCAGGGTGGATAATGACTTTTTCTCTTCTTGTGATAGGCACCCAAAGTACATTTGCTGTTCTATAATTTTGCAGTTGATGTACCTCCTGGACATCAGTTCATGCAATTTGCAATGATGAAAGGAACAATTATCCAAATACGAAGCAGAATACAGATAATCTAACAAAATTGTTTCAAATCTTCTATGAGACAATTACATGCCAACCTACTTCCTTCAATCAAAGAATCTGGCATTTTCCCACCATTAATTAACACAGAGCCTCTAGTATCATTCAATCAAGATTCTGGCTAACCTTTTGACAGCAGAACTGATCTCTTTGCATAGCATCCTCTGCAGCAAATGACAGCATGCCAAATCCTTAATCTGAAACTAGCTCGTACCCGAAGTCAAGCTTTTGTTCACTCCTAGTTCAAATAAACATGCTTCCAGGCATGGCTTAGGTCTACTTTGGCATCTAAAAATCTTGGCAGTGACATTGCAACTTTCACACCATAGATGAAAATGGAACTAACTGTGTGCAAAACGCTAAATCAATATGTTAACCAGAGGGCACATGTTGCTAAGAGCAGCTCAGCATTATACCTTTTAAAAGATACCTACCTAGCTCCCTTTGGCTCATCTGAAATCCCAGTTTGTGCCAACAGATTTCTCAATGGCTGACAATAAAATGCTTCAGGCCTGACCTGCTACCGCTTTTTCTTTTAGGTTGCTGCTTACACCTAAGCAAATGTGTAAGCCAACTGTGCAGATGTAAATGTAAATGTGACAGCTATAGTCTTGGCTGCCAGGGACTGAACTGCGCACTTGCAGAGTTAAAAGACTGTCTAAAGAGCCAAGGGCTCTCACCTGGACGTGTAGTAAGTATACCTTGTGGACTGAGCCTCTCACACACGTTCACCAGCAAGTCCTGCTACCAGATCAGAATGATCGTTTTTCATTTTCTTGGCACAGCAGTAAATTACCACACAAGGTGAAAAGCAGTGGAAAACCACATAAAGCAACTCATGCATAAAAAATGTAACTTTGTGAGGCTGTGTTTATATGGGGACACCGTTCCCTGATTAGCTGTATTGTACTGTGTGCTAACAGTCAGTCAAAACACACTTTTTCAGCGTCCAGCTGTTTGCTGCCTTTCCTTCACAACAGTATCAAGCTGATGAAATGATTGCACCTCCATCCGTCATTTGGTGTAACAGAAATTAAGCCACTGCAACTAAATGTTGTCAAAGGATAAATGTCTCCACCTCTGAAAATAAACACTGAACACTTTTTCTCAATAAACTCAAATTCAACAAACTCAAACTCAACAAACTCAGAATTTGTGTGGAAGCCAGGAGTCATTAACCAGCGGCAAAGAGTTTTTCTCTGTTTATTCCTGTTTGAGCAGGAAATGCATCTTCTGGGACAATGGCCAGAAATGATACAGCAAGTGGATGCCCCCCCTGTCACCATCATCATGAATATCACTTTTTGAAAACTCTACGCAGGATCACAAGTGCCTTAATGCACTGTTTGGTCTGTCTCTGTGGGACAATTTTCTGCAAGAAGGAGTTTAGCATTTTTATATTAGCAGTAAATAATTGGAATTCATCACATGAATTCTTTTTATGACATAGAAAGAAGGACAACACAATCACAGTTTTAAGGAAGACGCTGTGTCCGTGCTGAAATGCAGCTCGCAAGGGAAATGAATTCTGAGGCACTCAAATGCTCTTGGATCATTACTGGTGGTTTTGATTCTAACCCATTAAGTCCTCAATAACTTGGAACAGACCCATGTTTGACAGGTCATACTACTGGCACTAAGAAGAAGCTGGCCATAACTGTACTCCCCTTGACTTTGAGAGCAGTCAAAATCCTAAACAACTAGCTGTGTCTGTCCTGTTCTCGCCAGCTGCTCCAGTAGCTTCTGCTGCAGGTATGACCTTGCAGCCCATGGTAACTATGTGAAATTACTAACAGCAGCTGGTAATCCCAGGTGTGAAATAATCTCTGAAGAAGAAGTCTCACTGCCAGTCATCCCACCTGAGATGTCTTCAGCTACTGCACACAGGGTGCAATCAGAGTGCATGGAGACAGCCAGACTGCTGTGGAGAGAAGAGCAGAAGCATCAGGTACTAGATGCACTCTGTTGAATTCATGGAAATGTGAAGAAAAGTGAAAATGAACTAGATTTTGGTTTGGGATCTCCTAAGTTTTCAGATTTGTGCAGGACCTTTTTCCCCTTCTCACAAGGCAATCAAGTCATGTAGGGTTGTAGAAAACGAAATGGTGAGATTCTGGTGGAATTTACGCAACAGAATATGACTTGGGAGGACTGGTGAAGTAGAATAGAAACAATAGCATAGATTGCACATTACTGAAGCACAGATGGCAAAATCCCACAAAATCATCACAAAGAAATTACAACAGGGCGGAACAGTTCACACTACTGCAGTATACACGGTAAATGCCAGTGGCAGCTGACTTATGCATCTCCTGATGTGAAACATTCAATGACACTGACGGTATGGGTTCCTATCAGTGCTGTCATCAGTGTCATTGCAAGGTGGGTGCTGGCAAGTACAATTCTGTGTTAGCAAGGCCCTCACTGTACTGATGCTATCACGTTTCCTTACTCCTACCGTTGCCATACACCTTTCTCTTCACTGCATTTCTAAATTCCACAGATTGGATTAGATTATGCATGATCATTTTATCCTTTTCCTAAATGTGGATCATGCAGCTTTCTTTTATGAAGCAAGCATGAGTTTCCTCTGAAGTAGAGAATAAAGTGTAATAAATTGTTACTAAATGCATATTACATTTTCCTGCAATATAATTCATGAAAATCTCAAATGGAGTGTGCTTTATTTAATGAAGGGAGTGTATTTAACACAAAGGACACATGATTTCATCTGCACTCAAAATGTTTCTCTTGGACTCTAAGCAGAAATAAGATGCTTGAAATTACCCTCTATTTCAAGGAGATTCACAAAGAACATTTTATGACATTTTATCTTCTAGCTTTTTTAATTCTTTTTTCTTTCTGTCTTATAAAAAAGCAAAGAAGTGGTGACGGATGAAGCCAGATCCCATCATCCATCTTGAAGGGACAGCTGGAGACTCTGCATGCCAATGAAAGCTATCATTCTTGTCAACCTGAAGCCAGAGTACCAAAAGCCTGCAGTCCACAACCAATTAATATTCCATGGTTACCCTGACCACTCGTGCACAGTGAACTACTGGACCACAGCACAGCCCCAGCAATATGAATTGATTGTGGAGTAGATTTTATGTGTTGTTTTAGCAAAACTCAAAGCAATCCATTATTCTCTGAAACGAAAAGCCTTGTATTAAATATGGATAGTGTCTCAAAAGAGAATTACTGTGGATAAGTAATGCCAGCTGAACTAAGTACTAAGCACCTACAGTACTATATCTAGGCAAAACAGTGGGTGCTCTTTTTGGGCCTGGGAAAAGCCGTCTCCAAGCTCAACTGCAGCCTCCAGCCAATGCAGGCCACAGTCTGGTGAAGGAGGAGCTGGTGCTATTTTGTCATCTCTCTTCTTTTGCTGTTTCAGGCAACTGCATGGCTTACCTGTGCCCTGAGATAGCTCTGAGTCAAAACCTTTGTTACAGACAAAACATTTCTGTGTAGTTTTTAAAAAAAGAGGACAGAGCTACTGAAGATCAACATTAAAAATGTATTTCACTTGAAGTCTCAAAGGCAGTAGAGACCACTTAAAACTTGTACTTTGGACATGATTAGATGTTGCACAGCGTAACAGCTCAGCCTGCTTTGATGTTCAGCAGGACCATTACAATTTCAAAGCAGCCCTACTGCAAACAATTTTTAGATGGAATTTCAGTTGTAAATTTTCTAGATTAATGACATTCACAAGTAAGAAACATGGACACTGCCGTTAAGTCATCTCTTGCCAATTGATTTTGCTCTGTAGGGGTTTAACAAATAGGTTTCACTCTGCCCCATCCAGCCTATTAATTCTGATGCATTCTTTGGATTAGCACCCTGGCTTCAAAAGCGTGCTACAGTGATGAAACATGTTACTATACTCGACAAGGAAAACCTTTCATAAAATGTTTACGCAATTTTTATGCGGGTTCCTTGTCTCTAATTTGCCTTCAAAAGCTGCAAAATATGTTCCACCAGGTTTTGCTATTATTTTTTTCATTTTACCACTGAAGAAGTTTTCAATGGTATTATTCACTAGGCACATGTAGCATTGTGAAAAAAAAAATTAGGCCAAATCATGTCATTATTGGTTGGATGAGCAGGAAAATTAATGAAAGCAAGCATAATACAGGTATGTAAAGAAATCATAGATACACTCGCTACTCTTCATCCTGCCTCATAACTAATGATCAAGAAAATGTAAATCTGATGAAAGACAATGCTTTATGAAACGAAGGAGACAGTTATCACATGAAATGTGTCATTTTTTCTGAGGCTAAGGATTTAAAAGAATTAACAAAAAAAGTAGCATTCATAGAAATCTCTGGCGGGACAACCCACGTTCAGTGTCAGCAGTGCTGGCTTTCGCCGTTTTCATCAGAGTTTATAGCAGCTGATGGGAAGCACAACAGCCCCAGGTGACCACTGTGGGACCGAGTCCTTCAGTATCAGCTACTATCAAACACAGGAAAGTTTTCTGATACGAAAATGGAATTTCTTTTTCATAAAAATATACCAAACATGTGCAAAGCACTGCTTGAAAGAAAGATGCTACGGGAAACTTCATGGCTTTGACAAAACAAGCTTCAGACAAATGATTCGCGTCCTAAGTCAGTGGGCACACTCTCACCCCCATGCATCAGGTTTACAGGAGGCAACTACTCAACAACAGACATGTAATATTTTAAGACTAACACATTACTTGAAAATGTTTCATGGTCTGTGGAGATGCAAAGCTTGGCAAGCAAACCTCCAAGGGGATCATGACTAATGGCTGTATAGAGAGCTACACATACAAAAAGCACGAGGACAAATGTCATCCCAGTGCCCACCGGTGCATCTCTGTGCAGTCCCGTTAACAAGCCCAGTGACATGCAGCACAGTTAAGAGGAACAAATTAAATTCCCAGTGAAACAATTCAAAGACCCTACAGCAACACTAAAAGCAATGGAACAGAGTGAAGACATGGCCAAAAAAAAAAGTCTTTGCGACTATACTTATTTTGAATCTGTGTGGCCATTGCTAAGCTGTCTGTCAACACACCAGACATTTATATCAGAGGACCATAAAATAAACTGGACAGCAGAGTAAGCGATGGATTGTACCTGTCCCAGAGGTCAATTTGGGCACAGGTTATACGGTATGCAGCAGAAACTGTAGGAGGGCCTAGCTTCCAAATCCCCTGAAATGTGAGATTAAACAATCCCACAGGCACTTCAATTGGCTGCAGATAAGGATTTAATCCTTCAGTATGTTTCCGCCATCCTTTACTAAAAGATGGAGATAATCTTTAAATGTAAAAAGAAAAAACATAGAAAAAAACAATGGAACCCACCCTATTTTCGTTAACAAATCCACGCCNAGTTTCCTCTCAGCCAGGGCTGTACACACAACATGCGTGGGCAGGGCAGCTTGCTCCCCCTGGCCTCGGTGCATGTGGCAGTAGGAGCTCTCTGTGACCGGTGCATGGGAGCGACACCGATGGGCTGCCCAAACACCCAGGTACCCCATCCACCTCTGCCTGAACTACTTGCATGTATGCAGGCTCCTGAGAGGGGTTTTCTGGTCTCCTGCAATTTCTCCATCTGACTGTCAGGACAGCAGTCAGCACTGCTCCTACTCCTCAGCCACTGGGACACTGTTGGTGTCCCAGCTTCTACATTTCATCCCAGCTTCTACCAGTGTCTCAGCTTCTACATTTCTGCTGTTCTCAGAGGACCATTCGTTACCTAGCTTTTCGGTTTTCTGCTGCTGTTTTCCAGCAGTCAGATATAAGCTTTGTGCTGGGAATGTAATTTCTGAGAAATTTTTCATGAATTTGTGTCAGCTTGTTGCAACGAACCTGCTTGACACTTCGTTTTCCTGCTGAAAGTGTCTTCCGTTTGTCATGTGTTGAAGCAATTTAAGATTTTGCTTTGACATTTTCAACAAGAGAACAAGATGATTCAATCTGTTCTAGGCAGTAACTGCCATTACATTTAAACTACATAATTCAAACAAAACTCAACATACTATTTTGACTGCCATTTTATATCTTACCTGTGATTATGTAGTACTACTGCCCCAACTCATGGAACGGTGTTCAACCCACACAGTCACTCAAAGAAGAACCTCCCCCAAATTTTCCAGTAATGCCACCCTGAAATTTTAATTTCTTTCCGAAACAGTATTCAGTATTCTTTCTGCAACAGCATTCTTCAGACGTGCCTTTATGAGGCGAATTTTGAGAATTTTGGCTTTTGTTCCAATGTAAAATGAAAGCAATATCTGAGAAAAAAGCCCCCACAAATTCCCTCCTAAATAAAAACTAGAAATTTCTGACCATCTATAACACTTCCGTCCCAAAGGATGGGATGACTGGCTGCTGGAGAAGCTGAGCACAATCTCAGCAGTGACAGTGTAGGAAACAGTAAAGGCTGCATTACTTGTCACATCCATCATACGGTGACAGCGTGATAACCTGCTCCGGATACACGGCATTATTTTACCTACCACCTACCCCCATTTGAAAATTCTTCTCCGTTTTGTTGTCTGCTTTAAAATGTATTATGCACCACGTCCAGTTCTCTCTAATCAACATGTACATGTCCACTAACTCCTTCTGATGCACAACAGTTATCAATCGTGTTTTATTTATTACAGGACAAAAGATTATTTCTTGTTCATCGAGTCTTTTACTTTAATTCTAAGGCATGTTTTCTAGAAATACAGAGCAACATTTTAAACTGAAAGATATGAGACGCATAGCTAAAGAGCATGACAATTTCTCAGGAGACGAACAACATTCGGATTAATAATTACAGAACAAAGTATTTTAGCAGGCTAATACGGAGATAATCTAAATACAGGATTACAGGTGGGAAATTTCACTTCCTCTCCCAGATTTTAATTAATAATTAAAGAAAATCTTTGTGTGTCAGCACACTTGTAAAATAAGCACTATATGAAGATCAATCACTTATCTACTAACTAGATGATATCATTGCTTTTTACAGAACTAGTGGATTAAATAGAGAAAGAAAGGGCTGGGGTTTGTTTGTCGTTGTTTGGGGGGGGGCGGTTAGTAGTAAAAGCATAGCAGTATCTTAAAAGGGTTGGATCACAGACGCAAAACCACAGTGCAGCAGTAATGTTAGATCCGCTTTTAAGGCAGAACGTCTGTCTTAATCTGTTGTTATTCTCAGATTGTGTTTTAAGACTACTTTTTGTACCACGCTTCTGTTGACTATTACCCATCCAGAGATGGGTCCCTATACGTGCATTACTGATATCACAACAAAAGAGAGTATTCAAATGCAACTGCAGGATTGGGCTCCATTTCAGCTAACACACCAAAGCAAAAGTCAGAGACCTCTCCCAGCCCTTGGTATTCATCTGCAATGATGTGCTTCCTTACCACCTTACCAAGGTGCTGTAAAGGGATCTCTCACACTGTACTGGAAATAGGCAATTTTGGTTGAACGCATGGTAGGACTATTTTTAAACTGCTCCAGAGCTGACATTTAGGGAATTCTGAGTTGTTGCCAGAAAGCTTCTTTTCTCCTCCTACCTACTCTCAGGTTAGTGTATCTCTTTCTGTTGGTAAATATGCACCTTTGTATTCAAAAGTAGTCTAATCTGGAGCTGCATAAAACAGTTAAATTATCAACACCATATACTGATCCTGAAAGAGGTTGAAAACTCCAATGCAATTTCGTATCAATGGAATGGAGCCTTAAGCTTTTCCGTCTATGAATGATGAGCAACATTACTTCAAATGACATCTTTTGTCAGAGTTGCTTGAGCTAAAGACAGAGTGAATTCATTTGTATAAATTGTGGCTTTGCTGCTAAAAGATTACAAAAATACACGGTGCTATCCTTAAGTCTCAAATCATTAATATAGTTAAAATATGCCATCTTTTCCCAGGAAGAACAGCAAGTCCTTAAAACACTATCATCAATCACAACTAATTCACTAAATATACAATTCCAACACCAATAGAAAAAGAAAATAGAGTACAGTATATCATGTGTCACTACATCAAACATCTCTACTTTTCAACGGAAACTGCAAGTCAAGATTTCCAAGGTTTGTGAAATAGATGGTTCGTAACTGAATTCCTGTTCCACTGGGATGAGCCCTTTGTTTGTTTTCCACTTGTCTGATAGATCCAAAGCTAGATATTTTTATTTGGAAAAGCAAACAAATATTAATTCCCCCCCCAAGGAAATGTATGTCTGGATGCTATAGTTTAGTCATTGAAGTACTTTAAAAATGATGAGCAATCAAATGGATGTTATAAAAGACATTTTGATTCCTCAAAGCCACACATGAACTGATCTATTGGAATTACACAGATTTTACACTGCCAGAGTGTCCAAAACCATTGCAAGGTCTGGGCCAGGAGTCCACTGTACTGTACAAAAAGTTCCTGCCCACTGGTACTATCTTGTTTGATTTAGATCATCATCTTATCAGTTGTATTCTCATCATGTTACGTCATGGTTTGGAGCAATGAGCATTTCACTATGCAAGACTGAAGGTCACACTAACAAAAAGGAACACTAATGGGGTGAAAATTAATATCGTGGGGACAATAAATCATTCTTGGAATCCTATTTAATTGATCATTTTGTAGCTGACCTTGCTTCCGCAGAAGTCAATGGCAAAGCTTCCATTTCTGTGGATATGAACAGGATTGGGTCCTTTAAAGTATGGCATGTTTTATGAATGTTGAAGGTAGCATATTTTACACTAGAATTTTCTTAATTACTTCTCAATACAAAACTTCACCAAGAGTGCCAAATTGCTGTATAAAAGCACCCTATAACATGGTACATTAATTTAATACTTGATACATGTTCCTGCTAGTAATACTAAATGCTGTCACTTTCAACACACAGATGTCTAACAGAACACATTTTCTCCCCCTATCTTCTCCCTCAGTATTTTCCTCCCAGATTTTACAAACAAGTGTCATAAACTACCGTCTCTCCATCTTTGGCTGGCAGCCTGACATTTCCTTTAATAACACGTGAACTACCTCTGAGGCAACCAGAGTTCTCCCCGAGACCCAGCCCCCAGCTGCACAATGCCCACCACACTAGGACAGAGGACCGAGTGATAGGATTTATGCTTACTTGAAATGGAAACAAACCAACAAGGATTATTCTGCAGACATATTTTTTAGGTTAAAGAACCTGGCTTAACAGAGTCTGACGTGAGTCATGAGAGAAGCAGACAGCTCGGTGTCAGGAGTCTCTGTGCTCGCCTTGACCATGGTGGCTGAGGCAGTTGCCCTTTACCATCACCGAGCTGAGCGGGCCAGGGCAGGCAACCTGGCTTGGTAGGAGCTTCAGCTGCATCTGAGGAAACTTGCTTATTCTCTCTTTCCTAATGTTATCTTAACTCAAAAGATGTCACTGTCTCTTTTGTACACTGATTGCTGCTAGTCATAACAAACAGGCTTTGATGAAGTGTTTTCAGAGGAGCACGTGTTTCCTTCTGCTGCTCTCATCTGCTGTATCAGCACATTTGGAAAAGCTGGATCAGGGCAAGTGGCACCCACCGAGGAATGCTCTAAAACTCAAAATCTTCACTCCTGTGGGAGCAAACAGCACAATGAAGTGTGCTCCTTCCACCTCTCTAACGGCAGGCAAGCCCCCATCCTCCTCCCTTCCATTTCCCTCTGCCCCTTAGAAAGGCAATTCACCAATACCCCACACTGAAACACCTCCTTTGGGAAACAAAGATGAGGGATCCTAGGTGGGAACAGGAGAGGCACGTACAGTACAAGCACACAGGGACTGTCGGAGATGCACTGAGGTAAGCATATAGATTTGGGGATGGAGCATTTCCTTGAGGGACTCTCTGTAGAGGAAACTGAGCTGTGGGCTTTGTCAAGATGCCCTTATGGGAGCAAGCTTTCCACCACCAACGAAACAGTTCTTTCCTCATGCCCCAGGTAAAGGCCTACTCTCATATTAATCAGGGCATTTTGGACTGCTGCAGGGGGAGCAAGCAGGGAAGAACCCTCTGAGCAGGCAACTTTCCAGTCTGCATCCCTCTAGCGAAGTAAATTTCATCCGGAGACGTTTCCTTCGAGAGATGAGGCTGCAGTCTCACCAGCGAGCACATTCAGGGCAAGCAGAAGCTTTGGGCTGATTATCGTCATGCCGCTATTTATCTTGATCCTTTATGGTTTCAGACTCTCTCGCCTTTCTGTGGTGTGAGTGGGACGACTCTGAGTGCTGGCACAGCAGCCTGTCACAGAGGAGAGTAAATCTGGCACCTGAATTCCAGGTTCCCAGAGTGGGGGGGTAATAGCTTGGCAGTAAGGTATCTGATTCTCGGTGTTCATTTTTGCTGGTACTCTTGGCAAGCACATTTTTTAAATCAAAAATTTCATTATAAGTTTTGCGTGTGTTACATCCTTTCCCAGATCTCACCTCTCTCAGGTTTTAATTCCTTTCTTTTTTTTACTTCTACATGTTGTTTGTTCTATTTAAAATATGATAGTGAGAAGAAGTGGGAACTAAGAGATTCCAATTGTATTTTCACATTGTTTGAACACTGAGCAATTCTCATATACTCAAGGTAGGAGCCCAGTAAATTTTTTCAGATAAATGCTTTATGAAGAAATGTGTTATTGGTTGCCTGAAACTGTTTGTAAATTAATGTCAAAATCAGTTTTAGATAAAAAAAAAGAGAGAAAGGAAGAGTAATATACATCTTCTCCCCAAACAGCAACACCCTAGTGTGACATTTTTCCTATATGAAACATTGTTGTATATTTTTCTTCAGAAATTTAAGACAATTATCTTTGAAGCACATTTAAGTTCCTCCAATCTAAAACAAATGTGTTGAGGAGTTTTGTAGGAAAAAAAAATCGCATCACTTCTTTTATTTATATTTAACTAGTGTACTGAGAAAATTGCCATACAGCACTTAGCAAAGACTCATCTTCCCTTTCTAAGGCTCTTAAAAACCCTACACAGCTGAATTTCTACATAATCTCCCAAATGTGTCCTTTATACCTTGCCATTAATTTGATTAATCTGGATGTAGGGTTTCAGGATATTGAATTTCCCCTGGTTTTGCATAATTTCGTATGATGCTTTCATTATTTCATTAAGCAACTGAATTGACTGAAATTACTCTTACATTTTCAAGCTTCAGATTCAGGCAGATAAAACTTCCTAATTTAAACTCGTGTTAGTTCTGAAAACTTCTTTCACAGCTGCAGCAACTAAATCCTCAACTTTTGCTTTTGTTTTCTTAAACAGCCTCCAAATTCTGGAGGAATCTGGAGAAAACCTAACTACTGTACGTATCTCCCATGTCACAGCTTTCAAAGGAGGAATATTCCATCCCTTGTAGAACTCTGCTGTAGGTACACAAACTGTCTGCTCCTGCACAAGCAGGCTTCCTTTGGACCGGCAGACTAAGGCCTCTAAGGCAACAGAAGAGCTGTTCAAGATGGGATGCCTTGCAAGATATGATACTTATGTGAATGAGGCTCAAGAAAACCCTGTGCTGAAATCCAAGCCTATACAACAGACAAACCGATTTGAGGTATTGCCTAAATTTGAAAGAGAAGATGGAAAAAATGCAGACATGCAGTCTGAGAGTTCCCTGTTCACTCATCCAAATGTACAACCTGTTTCACACCAACATTTAAGCTAAATGGGTGAATTTTCACTCTACTATGTGTTAAAACTATGGCCAGAGGAAGCAGGAGTAAGACAACTGCAGTCATATTTTGAGACTGGAACAAAGGGGAGCACTTCCTAGCTCTACTTAGTGACACCGCCTGACGGGTAATTTCTGCTCCTGAACGCCATGCACAAGGTTGCTCCACACTCAAACCTGCTCAAATGAAACTGCAGCGGCAACTGCAGCTTCCAGGGACTCCATACAGAAAATCAGCAACAAAACCAGCTTGTGAGCCAATGTCAGCCACGACTCCCTGCCACGTAGCATTGTGCAGAACGTGGCCTCTGTGAGAGAGGAGTCATCGACACACGCTGAAGGACACAGCTCCAGCTTTGGCAAGAAACCTTCTGATGGAAGCTTTAGAAGAACGGTCTCTTTTCCTTTGGCAGTCACTCCTCAGTCCCACTCCAACTAGAGCATCAGGCTTTGTCTCTGTCCTAACTCTATCCAAAACCTAAGCTTAGGCTTTCAGCTCAAAGACCTGCAGCCATTGCATATACTTGACACTTAGCACGAGCATAAATCACTTCTCAGTTCTGCAAAGACTTTGCTGGGCCGAACACACACTTCACATACTGCTGAATTGCGTGGGCACCCAAATAGTAACACTCTTAGTTTCTTTTGATTCTTCTGTACATTTGAAATTTGTAAATCACCGGCTTCCAAAATACAGGCAAGTAAACGACTACTCCTTGGCCAAAATATGTGTGTGCCAAATCCCAGGTCGAGCTATTATAAGTGGCGCGTTTATACTGAACCCATATGCAGCAGGAGTTTGATTCTGACACTAGCATGCCATACTAGCTACACAAGCATGACACTGCAGCATGGCATGACTAAAGAAAAGCAGACTAGTCATTCTCCTCTTCATTAGTGTTATTTCCCTTATGGGACCACACAAAACGCATAAGGCCCATTTCTATGGGGTAAAGGAGGCCATTACTTTGAACAGAAATACACCAAATAATGCTATACAATGCTCTTTGTCAAAGGATCTGAGGACAGGTAGGAAATTAACCCATCCCGGCACTGCTGTAAATCTGGGTGACAGGTAGGAACACACAAGCCAGAGTCATCCGAAAAGATCCACGATCTCTCCCCAATGTAAGCTATTACTTTCTGCTTGTTGATTCCTCTATGGACCAAACAGAATGAGCAGAAGCAGAATGAAATGTCAGCTTGTGTCACTCACGAGCTACAGGCATGTCATAAACCAACTGTCCCTCTCTCACATGGAACTGTATGGTCACAAGGATGGTCCAAATCACATTAACGTTCACTAGGAAAGGGAGCTCAGCATTTTATTTAAACGTCTATGCCTATTTCCTAGAAGGACACATCTGTGGAGCCCTCTTCCACACGGATCTTGACAGAGGGATCCAAAATTTATCAGGCCTGTCAAAATTCATGCCTGTCATCTCCAGCCTGCACTGGTTTGAATGTTTCCTGTGCAGTGGTACCCAGTCTTGGAGCTAGGAAAGATGGCAGGCAGGTACAAGACCCCCACAGCTGAGTGCATTTACTCTGAAGAAAACCACATAAATGTTCTCCCTACTGAGGGATCGGGTCAGCAGCTCTCCGCAGCACCCCAGATGCTGAAATACTGCAAGCTGGTTGACAAATACTTTCAGTGCAATGTTCTTGACCCTGGTGTGCACCAGCAGTAACGAATGACATTGGCTCCTGTGCCTCGGGGCTGTGATGCCCTAAGTGGCAAATAATGATGACGGACAGGCTTGCAAGTGACATGCCAATATAATCCCACTGTCAGACAAAACATTTCCAGACGTTCCTTGTGTATGTCATGCATGCACAGAACCCAACGTACCCTTAAACTGGTAACATCCCAAACCCAGGCTTTGGATCTAGCAGATCTTCATTTTGCAGCCCAGTGCTTCTTGATGAACAGCATGGTAGGATGCTTGGCTCCTAGATAATCCAAGCTGGCCAGTTTGTATCATGTACTTCCATTCTAAATTCATTACAATGACTTTTGCTGTGAATTTTTCTCCTCCTGCTGCCTTTTCTTTACAAACAAGGCCTCCAATTCTTCCACTTCCCAGTTAGTCTGAGACAATAGTCCATTCTTAATCTCATCAGTACATACTGCCCACTTGTCAAGATCTTGCCCAACATTAAGCCCACCCCTCCAAGTCTCTATAGCATTTCTAATTAAGTGTTACTACACAACTGAAAATTATCATGTTTTCTAGCTATTCAAAAACCAGTAAAAATCATCACATCGCTAACTGCTAGGGAAGGCTTGCTGAAAGGTTTCCCTGGTGCCAATTATCACTGCCTCAGTGATCACTGACTCTGTGAAAAAATCATGACATATACACAAAGTCAACAGTCTGTTAGCACAGCAGAGTCTAAGAGCCACAGCTGGCAAACACCAGTTACATTGCGCTCCTATACTAACAACACTCCTCCTGTGGAAATGGTCCACAATGAAGTCATGTTACATGCCTCTAATTTTGCTTCCTGAATGCAGACAAATCAATATAATTGCCAGCTTCTTAGATCAAAATCCTAACCCCAAGTAAGATGAACTTCGGCTGGATCGAGTGGTTGAGATGGTACTTTTGAGCTATTTCAAATTAAAATGACAGTTTTCTATGTGGGAATTTGGGGTACCTGCCTGTGGTTACAGTCCTGTAACAGAACATATATAAAACCCAACAACCTCAAAATGTCTTCTCTAAAATGAATCATTTTGAAAATCAGACAAAATTGATAACATTGAATATCAGAATGGGAAAAGATATTACCATTTTCTGGAATTCTTTTTATGAATATTAAACATGATGCAACTTTGATTTATTAATATTGTTGTTATTATTATTGTTATTATTACTATTATTATTAAACTCAAACCATTTAACTTTTTAGTAAGGGTGATCTCAAGACCGGTGTTTTTGTGCTCCTCATGATTTTTTGTTTAAAAGGAAGGAAAGTCAATTTGGAAAATCTGCAATCTGTCTGGCAAAACAAAATGGTTCCTCCAAACCAAAAAATATACTATGTTAACAGCTACCTTCTCCTCTGTAAGAGTGGATAACGTCAGGTACAGTCACCCTGCCTCACAAAAGACTTTTATGTTAATGTAATACAACCTCATCAATCCATCTCATCCTGAAACAGCAAGAATAGGAAGAGGTATAGTGCCTGACAATGTATGTTTATCCTCTTATAACTAAAATTCATTTACTGATCCAATATTCATCTTTTGTCTGGAAATCCTCCTGTATTCAAATTTCTAATTCTTCAGGACAGCAGTGTTGTAGACCTTGCTCTCAATAAAAGAATATAACTCTGGGCACAGTTAAGTCACACAAGCCCCGATGACCTGCTGTTCTGACAGTTACGCTGAACTGTTCTCATACAGCAGATGGAGGTTTCTGTCTTTAAGCACAGCCTCATCAGATACCTGTGTGTGAGGTCCAACACTTTCCCCAAATACACCACTACTCAACCAATTTACAAGAAAAATGTAGCTTTCTATCAACTGGTCTTCCAGCCAGCATATTGAAAAGCCAACACACTCACACTATCTGCATGCAAGCGTACATTGCAGATGCCACATCTCACCAGAGCTCAGGGGCTGGCATGTGCTGATACCTGTCCTTGCCTCCAGCCAGGAGAGGCCATGGGATGGAGCCAGCACTGTCACCGTCACATGGACACTTCGCTCCAGTGTCAGCAACTCCCTACTGCGTCCTCTACAAACCTGTCTAGCTTCACCTGGCACCTTCCAGCTTCTGTTTTGTCTTCTTCAGTGACCATCAGTGAGCCCTTCTATGTGAAAGCACCACACACACCATCAGAAAGGCACCTTCCCAGTACTTCTATCAGCAGAGAGATTAAATTCTCTCAATATTAAGCCCTTTCAACACGCTCTTATCACTAGTCTCTTCCTGCCAACAAGTGCCCTGGTCACGCACCAAGGAACCATCGTGGCTCCCACCAGCACAGCACCACAATGTGCTCTCACCCCTGGGCTCCTCAGGGTGCTTCAGGTTTTCGGGATACACTTTGTGGGTGTGCCTGGCTCCCCTTCTCGCTGGGCACATCACTTTTTGCCAGTGTTAAAACATATTCTGGTTTAATATATCCAGCTTGACAACTGATCCGGATAATGCTCTGAATTTTTAATAGGGCAGGGCCAGTTTTGATCAATAGGTGTCTGCTAAGAAAACAGGATCATAAATAAAACAAATTTTATTTGTAATAATAGAATTAACATCTAATGGAAACCCTAGCAAAGCAGGAGCAAAGCTATTATAACCCTTACTTAAAAGTCTTTATCGTCTTGGGAACTTTCAATAAATAATTCTTGCCTGTATAACAAATCTACTGCTTGCTCTTCGATTTTCACATGCCTTAACCTCTACTGTTTTGGGAGGGTGACAGAAAGACCCGCAGTACCTTTGGAAAGCTGACAGTAAATTTAACGTTATTTACTTAGGCACACAATGCCCTGACCCACTTTCAGATCCCCACTAAGGAAACGGCTCCCCATACAGTGTCACACAACAGGGCCGTTTGTAAGGAGGGACTATGGCAACAAAATCCTATCTGGAAAGTCATCTTCACTTAAAAGAACAGTGTTTCAGCTAAAAGACATTATTGGCACTGGAATAAGAGGCCATAATTGACCATGAATTCATTTAAGCTATGAAGAAGTATTTTAACCACCAGAAAAGCAAGCATTTAGAATAGGCTTTGACTAAAGAAAGTAGGGGTAAAATAGCTCGATTTCATTTAAAACAAGACTGACTAGCTTATAATGTGAAATATTTGATCTGGTTATAAAGGAAACGACTGCAACAGATGACCTGCGAAGTCCCTGACAAATGCTGTTCTTATTTAGATCAATAAAGAGAAAAGAGTCTTGCTGTACAAGAAGAAGGAATTTGCAAACACTGGAAAGCAGCATTTCGTACCTTCACCATGTCGCCATTTGAAAGCAGACAAAACTTCTTGCTAAGTAGTAGAACCTCTTTTTCCATTAAAATGCTAATAGGAAGGTTAACTTCAGCTTAAACCATTGCAAAAAAAGCAGCATAAGCAAAAGAGTTTAGCTTGAGGTTATACTTTGGAAAAAAAACAATTTTAAGCTAAATGGGATTTCCACTGAGAAAGAAAACTCAAACAGGAAAAAAAAACACAACAAAGTGGGGAGCAATTCTAATACCTGCATTTGCTTATGTGACACAGCCATGGATTAACGCTTTCCTTTAAGAAACACAAATGCTGTGGCCAAAACTAATGCCTCCTGAGTGGAAGTGTATCACATGGTAGTCTTGCCTTCTGCATACTGTAAAACTTGCTAGAACACATCACTCCCCTATGCCTGTGCTGTAAAGAGAGCACTGCACAGTCCCTGTGCTGATCTCCTGGGCACACAGGGAACGAGTCCTCACGGTCTGTGTGGGAATCGCTTCGCCGAAGCTTTTGTACATACTCTGCAGCACCTCAGAGATAAGGATCAAACTCCGTAACGATATGCCTGTGTGGCTAATGAATGCAAATCTGCCTTCACTCCTTCATCTGAGAATTGGGGCTCTTCTTTCATGCTTGATTATGCTGATGGTTTTTCACGCAGCATATGGGGCACATGCAGGCAAGTGAACATTTTGACTTTGCCAAAATTCAGCTGTGACTACCAAACGGCCTCGTCCTTCACTGGTGCAGACACAGACTAAGAAGTTCTTTCACACAGATAGCTTCGTCCATACTGAGCACATGCCCCTTCTTGCCCTTTTGACAGAGAACATTGCATGCAGTATAATGAGTGTCAGGCTATGGAGTTCGGAATCACTAATTACACAGTGCAAAAGAGCTGCTGCAATACTCCAGATGAAATGAGAATTTCAGACCTGACTGCAGTCAAGGGATAGAAGAAGGTAAAGGTGAAAGGAGGAAACAGCCTCAACAAATTTCTACCACACAGCCCTGAACTGTGCATCCATACTGGTCCGTAGGCAGTGGTTTCCATTTTCATTTCACGAGCAATTGCATCAAAGCTATGTGAAAACTTGTTCTTTAAGCAAAGCCCAGCCAGCAGCCTCCAATATTCTTGGATTTACACAAAATCTGAATCTTGCTTGTAATGTGGCCTAAGTTCATTTCCATTTCACATTGAGGTCCCTTTTAGAATCTAGCTTTTATCCTCAGACTAGCAAAATGAGGGGAGAACGGATTTCTTCTGAGGACTATACTCAGTATTTTCACTGTTTTCTACGTCCTTCCAGGAACAGAGGTATCTGCATCCACTGATGTTAATTCTAGTCTGAAGAATCCAAATGGTAAAAGTTTTTTCAAGTTGGAAGACAAGATGTATTGATCTACACCAGAGTTGTATGAGCATGAACTACAAGAAAGTTTTACTTCAAGGATCTACCACAAAAGCTGTTGAGATAACCATGACACGTTCAAATCTAAGAAAGAAAACAACTGGTTCCAGTGCTGAGCAAATATTTCCTACAGCACGAGGAGTAGCCTTGTAAAGATGCAACGCATCTCCTTGAGTTCAAAGTATACCACATGCAGGACGGAGGAAAACTGGCATGTTGTCAATACGAAGGCTACAAAACTGAAAAACTAAAGCACACATCCTGATTTTCTTCCCATTTTTGTGCAACTGCTATGTGAAAGGCTGTCTCTTCAGCTTGCTTTCTCACATGTCCTCACTGTTGCCCTGAGACTCTACAAACACAAGCACTCAGGAGGGAGGCATTCTCTCAAGCCATTCAAAATGGCAAAGTTCAGGTGCACATCATAGCACGACAGCTAACCACCCTGCAGACCAGTGGAAAATGCAGCTACGTAAGGCGGAGTAAAACTATCCCATGAAAACAGAGTTTGAGGAGCGGAGCCCACCTTTTCTAGCAGGCTCTTACGGACACCACAGTAAGAGTTATAGCATGATATGCAGCATAATTTCTAGTGGGCTTAGATGCTCTTCAACCCCACAGATGAGAGATGTGACTTACCGAACTGAGGAAACTCACACTGTTCAAATGTATAAATTTTAACTCATAGCATAAGACAAACATGAATTCCCTCATTGGCTTTGTTTTAGAATGACGGAATAGGTGGAAGGTTGAAAAAAACATAATATCCAGTAACAGCCGCCCTATTACCTGTGATAGTGTGCAACTTTATGCCAATTTATAAAGTGACCTTTCCAATGGTTGCTGTAAGTATGATATTAAAAACCAGCATAAGACTAAAAATATCCAGAAGGTGTCATTCTGCTGTCTCCAACCACCTCTCATAGACACAGGACAAAATTCAGAACAAAAAAACCTCACAACTCCAAAGTGCCTTCCATAAGTGTTGCCTCTTCTAGTGAAACTGCAAATAAATAAATAAATTCCTCTTTTAAATATGTTCTTAGATTCTAAGAGACTATTCTGCATAATACTGTTAAACAATAACTTCCAAAAGGTGATTAATGTGTTACCCAGCCAAACTTCGACTCATAATGCTTCTGGTTTGTTTTAAGGCTCACACAGAGCCTGTCTGTTTCCATGAACTTTTTAATGTATCATGATCTTCTGCAGGAGAACTGCAGCTGTAAATTTCATAAAATAGTTTCACAGAGCCTGGAATCAAGACATTAATGTAACAGACAATGTTTTGATTTTCTCCAATACTTTGGGTGCAGGGTCTTTCATACATTTTAAAATCCAGTATTTCAAAATGTCATTTGCTTGCCTGAGGACAGCATGGAGAATGCCATTATCGACTCTCAAACAAACTGCATTTTGGATGTTATTCCTGTTAGTAAGATTTTTACAATGAAAAGGTACATTGATCTGCAACTTTTTCAAATGATCCCACTGTAAAAAACTAACAAGACACTCAAATTTCTAAGAACAAAGTACATTAAAATCAGTTGTACAACTGTTGGTCACTATTCTAACTGTCAAGTAACTGGGCAAGTCAGTACACTAAGTACACTAAATGAGACTGATGTGATCACAGATTGCACGCACACGCCCCACCAAATCTTCACATATGGTGGAATTCTCCTCATGCTTCAGGGACCTTTAGTGCTTGAAAGGGTCTCAGGAGTAGAAATAATGACAGGCAGAGAAATAAAAGCAGCTAGATATATTATCATTGCTACATTTTACTGACGGCCGACAAATCTCTTCCAACAGAAACTGGCAAGCTACCTGTACAGACCATCTTCGCCAGTCCCCAATTCAAAGGAGGATCAGCCCCACCTTCAACAATCCTCTACCACCACTCCTTTCCTGACAAGTGTTGATCCAACCTTCTCTTCAATATTACAATAAGTTATTCAAGGTGATACGGAGTGACTGTCTGAAATGTGCTTTGGAAGCCTGTTCTTTAATATTTCATACATTTTATACAAGCAAAGCTCAAGTATTCTCAAACCGAGCTCAGGTATTAAGACCAAACCAAAGTACTCCAAGAGCACTAGTGCAAGTAAACATGCTCAGAATCAGATAGCACACATATTGTTAATCAAAACCAAAAAATCCTTAGGTCAGCATTGATTCTCCCATAACAAAAACAAAGTCAGAATGGACATGCACTGCCTTCTTCCCTTTTCTTTTGACTTTACCACCCCCAGTGTATCTCCGTGTGTGGTTTGCCTTATTTGCAATGGAACACACTGTTGTCTCATTTTCGACTTGGCATCCACTGTAACCACCAGGCCCTTTCCAGCAGCCCTCTGTGCAGGAGCAAATTGCAGTCTCTGAGGTTGTTCACACAAGGCTAAACACTTTCAGCTCCCACTGGCAGAAAACTACCTAAGTTTTTAGTGAGATGAGGGTATGGGATTCCTGTAAGTTTGGGTTCACTGCGTGTCAAGTGTTCCCTACTTTCCCTTAGGCACCTCGCTGAAATGTCTTAATACTCTGAAATCTGTTTTCCACTTCACATGTCCCTAATGAACAGCTGGGAATGGGAGGTTCCCAATTAAGTGCTTTTCTTCATTAGAAATGCTCGAGAAAGGGCTTTAACTGGATTCTTCCAGTCACTTAGTCATGATGGGAAATATCTGAAACTTTTCCAATTCTTGAACTTCTAAAAAGTTATCTGAGGGATGGGAACTTGTAGCTACCTCATATTCACTGATTAAGTACAATAGTTGGGTCAAATTACAATGGCAAAAGAGAAAGTTGGCTCAAGGCCTTCAAATCTCTGCTCTGTAGTCTTAAGCCCAAGGCATATTTTTCAGGTCTTATTAAAAAAAATCCCCTGAAGGAGGGATACTTGGAGGACTGCATCCTTATCTTATTCACGACAGCCTTCAGTTCAGGATTCATCATTTTTTAAACTACAGGTGCTAATGTATTCTTTTATAATCTTTTTATTATTATTATTTTACCAGACTGTGACTTTATCCTGCACTGTGTTTAATTCTCTAGTTTCACTGTAAAAACGTTCTTAACTTGTTAGATAGGCAATCATTAAGATGAGGAGTCTTCCTTTGACAGGAATTGTCCCTTGATGACACCTTTGCTTCAAATGTCAGACTATAATGTTCATTTTATGCATTTTATGCACGTACTTCCATGTCCAGAACAGAAAAGAGACTGAGAAGGGATACAGAGGACCAGCTGTCTGCCCATTCTGCAAGTTCATCTCCTAATTAGCAGTCACTCCTGCATTAAGAGGATCTTTTTATGACATTTTCTGTTAAACACTGCAGAAAGCTATACTCATGCAGCAAGAACCAGCAAAAGAACAACCTGCAGAGAACGGAGGCAGTACCCTATTCCAACCACTGCTTGGTTTGGCTCCATGGCATTTTCCATGTTCAGCTGAAGCTGCTCAGTGCCAGAGGTTATCTCACTTTGAAAACCAGGTTACCGAAGGCGTCTCACAGAAAGCTTCAAAGGAGAGTTTAAACAGCACAGATAACGTACACATTTCTCCAAGATACTGGCTACCCCACACTGATTCCGCCCCCCCCCC
>Ga0065711_1004772_pt1 | contig 24585 bp, 20 predicted proteins | sample Hoacrofraction12_FD_59098 | JGI IMG/M metagenome (GOLD analysis project Ga0065711, IMG submission 59098) | Hoatzin crop microbial communities from Cojedes, Venezuela - Epithelial fraction 12 v2 (version 2) | ecosystem: Host-associated > Birds > Digestive system > Esophagus > Crop | place...
GGCAGATACGCTTTTTTCTCGGAATTCCCAACGCCTGCGGAAACGATGCCCTTCGTTTTTGGAAAGGATGCCCTTCGTTTTGAAAAAGGAAGGGCATCGTTTTGGCAAACGAAGACCTTCCTTTTTTGAAGTGGGTGCGGGGTGAGTTTATGTGGGTGCAACCGGCGGGTGCATTTCGCATACGCGGCGTACAGGCTTCCGTTCGAGAGTGCGGTCTCGTTGATGGCTATGTTAAGGCCGATACATCCCGAGGACACCGCCCAGTCATCGGCATGCGAGGCCTCATTCCACTGGCGAACCCCGCTCTGCACGTTCTTGTATTGCCGCTCAAATGTGTTCTTGTCCATATAGCAGAAATTACTCAAGCGTACGGCAGGTCACGGGGATTCCTCCATACGTCTCTTATAAAAAACCGCAAAGTCTTTCGAGTAGCAGTGCCGTCTGCCGTAATTTTCAGGGGGAGGAGGGTGAAGTTCTTGTTTGTGCGTACGTCCAGCCAGCGCCTGCGACGAAGGACAAGTCACCTTGTGGTCGCGTAGCAGGAAGTCCGTCATCTCAACCAGCTCTGCGAAGTCCTTTGATTCGAAATTCTTCAAATATTTTTGCTAATTTTGCATTTGCTGTTGGACTCTACCTCCTTTTTCTAAATGTCACTAACTATTTTTCTTCCAAAATAGTCGAATAGGAAGATTGGAAACGCACTCAGAATGGCAACTTCACATCGTGCCGTATTGACGTATTTTGACAGTTGCCCTTCAAATATATCCTTTTGTTCATCGACAGACACAGGGATTACATTATTACCATTACAGATAAAATTCGCCTTGCTCGTATTCATTTCAACAAGGTACTTCCAATTCTGTTTTGCTGTATCCTGCTTCTTTTTCTGCAAAGATGCACTGTCTTTTTCTTTTATAATTGGTACGAGATACTCGTTGGAGCCATAAAAAGAAAACTTGTGTACTAACTGTTTGAAAGATTTTTCCTGACACAGCTGACGGCTTACCACATAATTCCAGTAGTCATTGTCGGGCAATTCTTTTGTGTACCGTATGGATTCTACCATAGGATAGCTGATGTATAGCTTCCCTTTATCTGTTTCGTCGGTGAAGTATTCTAGCATTTTAGAAAGCCGATGGTTGTTTTCTTCGAGTGTCCGTGTCTTCTCTTGGAAGTCGTAATCAAAGAAGAGATAGATCTCGGAAACTTCATCCTCACGGATGTTTTTCAGCGTTTCATCCCCTTTCTCAAGAAGAATCTCCTTCAACACAGAAACAGTGTCAACTTCAAACAGTTCGTTAATAGCGTCGTGAGCTTTCAATTTTGTGTAAAGGGAATAGATGTTACTGTTATATGTGCATACGAAAGTTTCGGACTTTTCCGGGAAGAAAAGCCGTTTGACAGACTCGAAGTAAGTCTTATCGTCCTTGCCTTCAAACACAAACAATATCATACTTCAAAAGCTCCTCCTCGGAATAGTTTCTCAATATTATGCCCAAAACGCAGTTCTTTATCTGTGCATGCGTGCAAGGGTTTAATCTTATTGTTTTGCAAAATAAAATTGCAATCGGGGCGCAACAGGTCGTTGGTCATCAGATACGTATTGTGAGAAGACGTAAAGACTTGACAATCGAGATTGAACAATCGTTTGCATACCTCAAAGGCTAACTTGAAATGATAGAAAGCATCAAATTCATCAATAAAAACGAAAGAGGCTTCATTCATCTTTTTAAGCCAGAAGTACAAGAGTTTCAAGGATTGGGTTCCCGTGGAAGCAATCGTGTCAAAATCAATTGTGCCATTACCAATCTTACAGAACAATTTCTTATCGTTAGTACGTGAAAGAACGAAGTCAAAACGCTGGCCACTGACTTTCTCAAGGAAATCGGCGAAATCCTTCACCAACTTGTTACTAATAATGTATTCATCCAAAACCGTGACAACACTGTCGAATCCCATATATTCATTTACTTTTAGACATCTGAACCAAAGCATGGAGTTGACAAAGTCTCGCATTTGGATAAGATAATGATCTTTTGCCAAAGGATACGAGGTGAGCAGATAATTCACAATGGAAATGCTATTGGCGTTTATTTGCAGATTGTGCTTAGCATCCTTATCGATAGGGAACTGGTTCTCATCCATATCTAATGATGATTTCTTTCTATCAAAAATGGTTTTATCATCTACTTTCAATGTCTCTGCAACGATAACGCCGAACATATTCTTAGAATATCGGTAATCCACCACATTCTCATTAAACTTAAAAGTATATTCAAATTCAACGTTCAATGCAGGGTCGCCACCATATACGAAGTTTTGATAATAATCAGGCTTCCTAAATTTCTGTGTCAAATGGTTCACTATATCAAACAGTGCCAAGCTGAAGTTTGTCTTACCCGAACCGTTTGGGCCATAAATAATGCCATTCTTGATTACTCCATCTTTAACGGCATTGGTATTAAAGGAGTAATTGCTAGGATGAGATAAATCCCACTCGATACTTTCGGAAAATCCACGGAAGTTCTTTACAGCAAATTTAGTGAGCATAATTCTTACCTTTATTGATTGTCTGTGACAAAGATACAACTTTTCTCCGTACCCCGTAATTTTTTTACGGAAAAAATAGTTTAAATATAAAAAATTAACTTATTTTTGTTTTTTATGTTTATATTGACATTCTAGACTGTAGTGTCTCACAAAGTGAGTCTTAAGTCTGTGAACTTCAGAGTGACGTTGCAAACGTTAACTCATTTTGTTCATAAATTCATTATTTCATCGGGAAAAAGTGTTTTGTCTGCTGTGATCCGTGGCAGGGTGCACAGGTCTGCAGCAAGTGCGGTCCTTGTCTCCATGCACCATCAGTGAGTGTGTTATCAATTGTGTTCGCAGAACTTAATCGGACGACTGTCCAGCTATTGTGAGAAAGGTGGCTCTTAGGGAAGGATTATCTAGTTCTTGATAGTTGTCATGTTCATCAATATCGGCATCACAAGCACAATGGCAAATATGGAAAACAACAGACCACCAGCCGAGCCTACAGCAAATGAGAACCAAAACGCATCTTCCTTTCCATCTATGAAGAACGGGATGAGACCAAGGACTGTTGAAAGGATCGTCAGCAATACTGCTGTAATCTTGTGGTTATAGGCTCTAACATATATGTGAAGAGCTTTACCTGTACGTTTTTCTTTTGTAATGAACTGCATTTGTCGGTATTCATTGATGATATATATGCCGCCATTCACAGTGAGGCCGCATAGAAGAACGAGGGCAGCGAAGCCACCCGTTCCGAATTCAACTCCCGTAATCCAGTAGGTAAGGAAAGTGCCAATGAACGACACAGGAATCAAAGAGATAATCACCAGAGGCAATCGAAGCGACTCAAAAAGTATGGAGCAGATGAAGAAGATGATGATGACAATCAGGCCGATGAGCCACCACTGTTCGCCAGTGTCTTCATACCAGCCTGAGGTGCTGTTCAGGCAACGATATCCCACAGGCATCTTTGCATTGAACTCGTCTGTAATCTGCTTGACATATCTGCTGGTGTAGGTGTAGCTGCCAAGTACGTTGAAGGCTACGCGCAGCACATACTCCTGATTGCGCTTGGGAATGCAGTTCTTGGCCTCACGACGCTCTATGCCCATGAAGTCGGAAAGCTTGGCATCTGCTCCCTTTACCCGCAAATAGCTGTTCTGCAGGTGCCAGAGGTCAAAACTTTCCATACGCGATGAGCGGAGATGCATAGGGGCGGATATGCGTTCATCGCGATAGTGGTCGATGTCGAACCCTGATAGGATTTCTCGGAGCACCTGGTGTGTGGCAGAAAGGTCAAAGCCGTATAGTGCCATGCGCTCCTTGTCATAGCGCATATAGAATTCATCCTCTTGATGCTCGTGTTCGGGCGTCTCGATGACGAGGTCAACCACACGGTTGTTCTTCCGCATGTGGTCACACATATCCTCGGCTATGCGATACAGGTGGTCGTAGTTGTAGCCGGCAATCTCTATCTTGTTTGAGCGGTATTGCAGATTGAGTGAATTTGAGAATCCTCGTTCGCTCACGCCGCTTGTACTCCAATCTGCACCACCTATGGAGATGACCTTTCCGATAACTTTGCTTTCTAAAAGGTAAGGGAATGAAGTGTAACGGCTGTTTTCTTTGAAATCAACTGAAATTGTAGCGCCCCACGATTCCACCCGTGTTTCAAAACGCTCAATCTCGGGGAACTGAGTGAGGAAGTTCTCAAGGATGACCACCTTCTCATTCAGGTCGTGAACACTTCCGCCAAGCGGCATCTGGGCGTGGATAGTCAGTTTTTTTTCATTTTCTTCATCCTTTGAATACGTATTCTCAGACAGCGACTGAGCAAAGAGTCGCATGGCGCCTCCAAAAATCTTAGAAAGCGGTTCCTTGCATTTGCGCTGGAAGAAGTCGCTGCCGAAAGTGACATTGTAACCTTTAGCATACCATGGCTGAGCCATATCTGTCTCCGCTTCCCATGGGTAGCCATTCCTCTTGTCCCATTTTTCTGGTAAAGCATGAAAAGGAATGCCAAAAGCCAATAGAAGCAACGCCATATAGACCCATTTGTGGTGCTGCGTGAACAGAATGTAGCGGGCATAGAACTGTGTCCACCCGACGGCCAACCTCTGATGACGGATATGTCCCTGCTGCCGACTGCCGTAATTCATCTGTTCAATCAAAGCTGGAGCAAAGGCATAGGCAACAAGCAGAGACACGGTGAGGTTGATGATGATAATCCATGCGAAATCATACAAGTCTTTCTGAATATACTCAGGCAGCCAGAACACCACGACCAGCGAACCGATGGTGGTTAGCAGCGCCGCGAAAATCGCTAAGAAAGCATGTCGGTTATGGTAGTAGCTGAAATGGTCCACCATGACTACCGAGGCATCAATAATCATCCCAAGCGAAACCGTGATGCCAGCCAAAGAATAGACGTGCAGGCGTATGTCAAACAGCCTGTAGGCAATGACGGCTATAAGAATGTTTGCGGTCAGGGTTACACCCATAATGAACAGATACTTCCATTCGCGTCGTGACAGCCATACAAAAAGGAAAAGGATGGTCAGTGAGAGCAGCGAACGCCATATCAGTTTGTGCAACTCGCTTTCCTGTTGTTCAGCATCGTCATAGGTCAGCGTCAGATAGACTCCACTACGCAGACCCGCCTCTATGTCCTTCATCTTTCGGCGAATCTGCGATGACAGAGCAATGCGGTTAGTCTCGGCATCTACATGGATGTTCAGATAGATGGTGTTCAGTCCGTTCACCCGAAAGTAACTGTCAGGTTTGCGATCCTTGTATTCGTATGTGGCCAGGTCGTTCAGATAGACCGTTTTACCATCCAATACGCCAATTGGCATCTGTTCCAATGGTTGTGAGAACTTATAGGTGGACAGATAGAGGGCCATGCGATGGCTGTGTCCGTCGGTTTCAGGACAAGTTACCTCTCCCACTACATCGTTGCGTCCGATGAAACTGCGAATGGCGGTCTCTATGTCTGTTGCCGTGAGACCATAATTGGCCAGCACAAACGGGTCATAGGTGATCTCGATGTACTTGCTCATGCCACCTGTCACTTCCACGCGCTGCACAGCTTCGAGGCGTTTCAGTATAGGTTCTACTTGTCGCCCCATGTATTCCTTCAGTTGTTCATCGCTCAGGTTGGAGTTCACCTGATAGGTCAGCAGCAAGCGAGTCGTTTCTTTTCGGCTCTGTTCGTTCACGACCTCTCCTCCCGAAAGGTCAGGATAGCTTACTCCCTCGGGAAGGCGTTTCCGCACTTGCCTCAACAGCGATGCTATCTCGAACTTTACGGACGAAACATCGGCATTCTTCTTCAATTCTGCCGTTACCTGTCCCCAACCTAAGTAGCTCTCCGAACGCACGCTCTCCACACCTTTCACCGATACTATCAATCCTTCTATGCGCGAGGTGACGTTTTGCTCAATCACTTTGGCCGATGCGCCGCTCCACTCAAAAGTGACTGTCAATGTTTTACCCTGACGAGGGCGCGGACTGTCGGCCGCATCTATACGGGGGATCAGTGCAGCACCAATGACCATCAGAATGACCATCAGGAGCAGCAAGGTGAAGTTACTGATTTTCATACCATCTATATATAAGGTAATATATCAACGGGACAAAGAATAGGCTGACCAATGTGCCGACAGTCATGCCGATAATCAGGGTTAGTGACAGCGGATACTGGATTGCAGAACCCAAATCTTCTCGGCTGAGGAAAGGCACAATGGCAAGGATGGTCGTGAGAGAGGTCATCACAATGGGGCGCAGGCGGCTGTGACCAGCCACGATAATAGATCGTAGCAGTCCCATCCCCCCACGATGCAGACGATTGATGGTATCTACTTTCAGAATGCTGTCATTGATGACAATTCCACTCATCACCACCAGCCCTATCATTGACATGATGTTCAATGTCTCGCCCAATAGCCATAAGCCTAACACCACGAAGAATACGTCCACAACCATCTCCAAGAGGATGATGAGGGGCTGAATGAAACTCTCGAATTGGGCGGCAAGGATGAAATAAAGCAAGGCTATGGCTACCGCAAGCACCAAGACAAGTTCACTTATCATTTTGCGGCTAGAGAAATAGCTTCCAGCAAATGACGCAGAAAGTTCACTCTTGGGCTGATGGGTATATTTCTCTACAAACTCCATCACTCGCTCCACTTCGCGGTCAGCCGCAGAGAGGTTGATGCTATAGAACTCGCCGCTATTGCCTGATTGTAGCCGTTTATAGTCCTCGCCACGCGATTCCCGTACCAGATAGCCAATGGGAATTTCTGTTCCTTCGCTGTTGCTTACGGTGCCACTTAATAGGTGTCTGGCATCTTGCCCATTAACACCCACAATTACAGGCACGGATTGCGCCCCATCATTGATGTCGAAAATGCGATTACGACTGACCAATTCCTTCAGTCGGCTGTGCAATTGGTTGTAGCTGACCTGATACACAGCCATCTGCTCTAAGTCAGCTACATACTGAATGTTTGTCTCGGTCACTAAAGGCATAATGGTTATGGTAGGGAAATGTGCCTGCAAGGTATCGATAAATGCTCGAGTGGAAGTTATCGATGGGCGTTTCCCGTCTTGATCCTGAAGATGAATTTCCAAATCAGCCTCCTCCGTGGAAAAGATGAGATTATAGATGTTGCCAGGCTCGCCAAACTCCACGTTGGCCGTCGGGTAGTTCTCTGTCAAATAAGCGACCGTTTGCCGTTTGAAGTTTCCAAGCTGTCTTTCTGTCTTTGCCTTCGCATAGACCACAGCCTCAGATGCTGTGATGTCCTTCGTATGCGCCAAAAGAAATTCCTGTGTGCCAATCATGGATGTTGAAGTAACGACGTTGCTGTCTTGTGCTGCAAGCAACACCTGCACACGGCGGTCGTTTTCCTCCGCCGTGATTCCCGTGTTCCAATCTATGGTCATCAGCACTTCATCCTGACGGACGGCAGGCATCCGTTCCTTTTCTATATGCCAAAGCATCCAACCTGCCACTGGAATGGTGAAGATAAAGAAGAGAATGCAGATTCGAGCATGACGCAACACCCAGCGCATTGTACGCTCGTAGGGGGCAAGCAGGAGGAATTCCTCCAGCTTGTTATTTTCTTCGGGTATCCTATCTGGCCTTTTCTTGAACAAAGCAAAGAAATACACAGGTATCACCAACGAGGCCACCGCCAACGAAGCAAACAGGCTGGTGGTCAGGCCCATCGCCTGATCGTAGAACAACGCTCCTGCAGTGCCGCTGAGAAAGATAAGAGGGATAAAAACCGAGCATGTGGTCAGCACAGAACTGAGCATCGGAGCGAACACCTCGCCAGTTCCCTTTACTACGGCCTCACGGAGAGCCCCCCGCCCGCGCCATCTTTGCATGATGTTGTCGATGACGATGATGGAATTATCCACAATCATGCCTACGCCGAGAATCAGACCCGAAAGGGAAATGACATTCAGTGAGATGCCCATGAGGTAGAAGCATAGCAGTGTGAGGATAAGCGAAAGCGGGATGCTCATCACAATCAGCAGAGATAGTTTCCATTGGCGCATGAACAGGAAAAGAATGAGACATGCCAGCAGTGCACCCACATAGAGGTTGCCTTTCAAGTTGGCGATTGTGTAAGTGAGCAGACGCGTCTGGTCGCGTGTCAGTTCAAATGCAATGTCGGGATATTCCTGCCGCATATCCACCACCAATTTATCCATACTCAGCTGCAAATCTTCCATTTGCGCATCGTTCTGCTTGATGATAGCCATGGAGATGGCGCGGTGGCTTCCGTGTCTGACAAGCCCGTTGGCCGGAGCTATTCGTTCCTCAATCTGACACAGGTCTCTCAATTGCAGCAATCTGCCATCATGATTGATGTATATATTGGCAACATCCTCACGAGTTAAGAGTTGTGAGTCAAAATGGATGTTATAGCGGTATAATCCATCCACAACACTCAGTGCCTCCAACGTGATATTGTTTTGCTGTATGGCATTCTCAATGGAGGTTACAGTCAGTCCGAGACTTTGTAGTTTGTCGTAGTCAGGCACAATGATGATTTCCGTACCTACAGTGCCGCTCAAGTCCACCATCGCCGTTTGTGGCAGTTGCTCGATGCGTTTGCTGACAACACTACGTGCGAAACGTCCGAGCTGAGCAAAAGCCAAATCTGTCGTCTGTTCATCTTTTAGGTACATATCTAAGTAGAATGCTGGGATGTCCATCGCACTTGCCTTCATCACTTTGGGTCGCTCCATCTCCTTCGGCATTTGGTTCATGGCACGGTCAATCTTCTCGTTGACTTCTATGAACAGCAGATTGATATTGCTCCCAGGTTCAAAAGTCATTACGATGCTACCAGCATCCAGTCGGCTCTCGCTGCGGATATCCTTCAAGCTTGCCACTTGCATCAGCTGCCCTCTCAGCGAGGCCACCACTTTTCTTTCTACCTCCTGGGCTGAATAACCAGGCAGGTTTGCCTGTACGGTAATCTGAGGGATGTCAATGTCGGGCATCAACGACACAGGTATGTAACGCAGTGCCAATGTTCCCATCACCACAAGGGCAATAAGGCACATCGTCACGGCGATGGGGCGATGCGACAAAGGACTTAATACATTCATCTTGCTGTAAGAATATTATGATAGAGCTCTTTAATCTTACTATTTTTTAGAGGATCTCCTACAAGTACGACATTACCTGTTGAATCTAATAAAAGAGTATGGAATACAGATTCTTGAGAAATCTGTGGGTTCTGTTCAGGAAAAACGCCACAAGTATCGATTAGTATCGAATGTTCCAAGCCAGATGAATAATAAGCTGTGATCAATTTTTCTTTTTCCATTTTTGATGGACTAAAGATGAAGACCAGGTTTATTAGTCCTTCCTTTTCTAAATTTAGTAGAGCATTCCATTCGGACATTTTACCCATGGCACACACTGAGCATTCTCCAGCGCCATTATATACAAGCAGCGTATATCTCGCCTTAACAGTTTTTCCTTGCTTGTTCTTATAGGCAGGATTATCAACATACAACAAGCCTGAGGTTGTAAAAACTACAGGAGAAGAATATAGTGTTTCCAATTTTTCTTTCAAAATTTTGTCATTTGAGCACGAACCCATTACCACCACAACTGATATAAGGACAACAAGGATCTTTATCAATGTTTTAACGGACGTGTATTTACTCCAGCACAGTAAAGAATGCAAGAATTGGATTGTCTTCATCTTTTGAATTCGCTAATAAGTCATTCAGTTCAGGGTAAGATTTTCTGACCTTTTCTTTTGAAGATAAATCGCCCACAGGCAATGCACACACAAATGCTTTTGAGGACGATGTCTTAAGGAAGTTCCACAGGGTAGTATTAACAGCATCCAGATTCTTTGTCATGTCAAACTTATATCCCCTCTTTGTTTCGGTGTTATAGAAAATCCGATAAAATCCATCACTTGTTCTACATTGGAAAGAAATGATACGCTCTGTTGCATATAGACTTGTGATTCCTGAAGAAAAGCCCTCTTCAAGTAATTTTGATGCAGCTTGTGAACCAAAATCATATACACCATCCTGAATATCATCTTTTGTTGAATGTCTGCCCAAACCCTGAAACACATAGAGCGGTTTTATCGTTCTATCATTGCAAGTGTAGATGGTATCAGAAAGTTCTGCACACAACAATAGCTTTGAAGATTGATATGTCATGCGTCCGACTTCATTATGAGATCGAACATTACCAATTGAGATATATTCAATATAATCTGTGACACGTTGTGACTCTGTATCCCAAATAGTGAAATTCGATTTTTCATCTGGGCTATTGAAATTAATCGTTGCAAAACTATTGTCATCTACTAATGCTACTTTTACAGAATGAGAAAGAGCTGTAGGGTCAAAATGCTTATTCTCAAGATGTCTGCCGTTATAGTCATATACAACGACTTCTCCCTTTGAGCTATCTACAACATAAACTTGTTTCTTCTCACGATTCAAGATAAAGTCAAACATTGTAACATATTCATTGTTTGCCCCACCTTTTGAGCCAATCCTACAAACGAAACTGCCGTCATCATGGAACAAGTATAATCTCTGCATATAGTCTGCTATGAAAATGAGACTATCGTCCACTTCTATTTTTGATATTTCATTTAAGACGCAATTATCATTTGTTTCTAACTTAACAAACTCTAATGATGTGTATGGTTCAACTAAGAAGTCTGTATTTTCAAGCGAATCCCATACTATATATGAAAGTTTTTCATCACGGTATATTTGTGTGGGTGTACAGCTAATAGCGCAATACAGTATGATAGACATACTAAAAATCACAGAACATGTTTTCATTTTATCTACTCTCATATTATTACGTTTATCATTTTTATATAACAATTACCTGTTGGTTGAATCTTATATTTTAAAGGTGATAATTGCTTCGGGTGTTATGGTAATGGCTTGTACATGTATATGACAGTTCCAAAATCAGACTCATTGTATCCCCATAGATTGCCTGCGATGTCAAAACCACATAATTTGATTTTGTTTTGTAGTTTGATTAGAGAAAAGCTGTTGTCATCAACGTCAAAAACCAAAATTTCCTCTCCTTCTTCCCCGCCATCAGAGCTTCTGAGGATGTAGAATTTATTTGACTTCGTTTCAATATACAGAGTATGGTATTTTAGTTCGTCAAAATTATTGGGAATAATAAAGTGGGAGTTTTCGCCGTAAGCCATTATTGGACTTATTTCGTCGTCTTTTATCTGTAGTATCTCTATTCTATTAAAATAACAATATGCTAAGACTATTTTATCTTTGACAACATGGAACAAATAATCATATGGTGTGTATGGTCCATCTTCTCCATCTCTAAAAGCACAATGATATGATGCCATTTCAGAATTATTGCTTAAATCGACTAAACGTAGATTTGTTTCATCTCCATCTTCTTTCATCAAAAATCTGTATGCATCATATTGAAGGATATTGGTGTAGGGACGGGCCAACCCATCTTTATCTGTAGGTAATAAATAAGATTTCTCTTTTTTACATTCATATTGGCTAATATTATAGATATTAAGGGTTTTTCTCATAATGTCATACAATGCTATTCTGTTTATATCCGTTGTTTTACACCAATTACAAGAAAGGTATTCTTCGTTTCCTTTCCCTTTTCGAGCTAATGTGTATTTTACACACGAATTTTTGCAATCATAAATAGAACAATAGCTGTCTTTATCTTGTGAAAAGAACGCTATTGTGCTGTCCTTCAAAATCTTCCAGTCCCACAAATTAAAGGGCAATGGGATGACGATAGAATCTACAATTTGGTAATTCTCTACCTCAGAAACGTCTATGGGGGATATGTCAATATCATTTTTAGTCTCTGTATGACAAGATACAAAAAACAGGATTGACATAAGTGCCGCTATTTGAGTAAAATAACACTTGAATATCATACAACTATGTGTTTAATCTGTATGATTGCCTTCGCCTTTTGGACGAAGGCAATCAATTTATCTACAATGTTCATTTTTGGGGGCATTTTGCACCCATACTTTACAGCAATCATAAGCACCACCTTTCTTACCAGTAAAAGCGGTATAGCCATTTGTATAATGACAATTGTCCTGCGAATCAGCCCCTGTGGCTAGGGCCTCTACATTTTGCATAAGCAAGCTACTTGCCTCGTATGCATGTGACTCGAAAGTCTTTTTGCCAACGAACGCGGCGATGGCAACAGCTGCAATGCATGACAGCATCATGAATTTCTTTTTCATTGTTTTCACTTGTGTCCGCAGATTGTTTAATGGCACAGACAAAGAGTGCGGACTTTAATCCTTGCTGTGCTGTATGTCAGTTTATCTTTTCTTTCGTTCCATCTGCCAAATTCGGATTCCCCGAGATAATGGGAAGGCCGCCTTCCTCTTGGTGCTTTAAGTTGTTCAATAAAATATTATTAAACATCTCTCTTATTCGACTATTTTGCATGGGGTTTCCAACAAGAACAACGTGGTTGTCATTATCCACCAAAAATGAATGCAACAACTTGTTTCGGGAAATAATGGGGTTCTGTCTGAGAAATACGCCTGCAGTGTCTAAACAAACTGGGTATCTGAATAATGTGTCATGCTGCATGGCCTCTATAAACGCTTTCTTGTTTCTATGCTTTACATGAAAAACGAAGTGAAAGGATAAATCAACATGATGTTGTTTGACGCTATCAATAATAGATTGCCAACATGGCATTTGTTTCCAAAAACAAGGGGAACAGGTTGTGCTATCCACAAACACCACCTGTGTATACATGGACTTACGCTTTGGGGGATTCTTCATTTCAATTCCATATTTATAATGAGTGAGCTGACTCTCGCACAGATTGATAGGCTCAGACATCATGCGTTTCACGTCTTGTGCTATTTTCTTGTTTGCATGATTGCACGACACAAGCACTATTAACCACAAAGCAAACAAACAGAAACGGTAATTCATAAGCTCAATGCAATTTTAACGAATAAAGGATTATGTACACCAGAATCTATATATGACTTAAACAAATTATAGTATTGTGATTCCGCCTTCACATATTCAGGATAGACCAAACCATATAAGTATGTATTGTCCATGCCCACCACGACTAAATTTGTCTTGTCATCATGAGGCCCCACATAAATCCTACCATCTGTTTTTGAGAACAGGAAATTATAATAAGTCTGATTAGGTCCAACAATTGATGCATAGATATATTTGTTGTTTTCGTAATAATCTAAGACTGATTTAAAATAGTCTTTAGTGTCATCAATTTGTATGAAACTTCCATAATCCTCTGGAATCATGCCCTGGGGCAAAGAGACTTCCCCGAAATCTATTGTGTAAGCTGGGATAATCTGGTTGTCCTTTTCATAGTCAATGGTGAAATGACCATAATCTGGAAGGATGGCATGATGACCATTGGTCTGTGTGAATCGATTAGAAACCATCTGGTAGCCTTTTCTTTTACGTAAAGGGGTAACATGATCATTGCTGTCGATCTTACAAATACTGTATTCGTTATCTGGCGTAAATAACAAGTAGGAGTTTTCGTTGCAAGGAAGAAAACCTTTGATAGTTGAGCTTTCCATGCCATGAAACAATCTCTTCCGGAGGAACTGTCCGTCATTTGAATTATATATTTTGATCCCAGATTTGTCTAGCACCTGTATCTCTTTTTGATTGGGAGAAAAAGCAACGTCGCTTATATCAACATATTCATTTTCAGCTCGTCCGATTCCACCCACAGTGAAGAGATATTTGCCTTCCATATTATATGCATATACCAACTTGGCTTTATAATCCCAAAAGAGAATCTGTTCTCTGCCAACAATACATTTATTTGCTACGGATAAATATGGAGCAGGCAAGGTATCTTGAAATTCTACAATACCTTTTATTTCCATCAAAGAACTCCAATCATTAAAGTCACAGCTCTTCACTGTAATAATTTCTCCATCATTACTTACAGGTGTGCATGCAGAGAGCGTCACAACCATAATGCCGAATAATCTACATAGATATCTCATTATTTATATTTTTTGAAGTTTCTACTTGTTTTCTTTTATATGGGAGTGCATCAAAAGCCAATTTAACAGGAATTCCATCGGCATTTGTCAAGTAAACGACAAGAAATGGATCCCATTGTCGTCTATGGCCTCGGATTTACTCTGCCTCCAAATGCAAATGCACCAAAGTAACAGCACATTTTCCTTGATTTAGACTTTTGACGCACCCTCTTATAAAATTAGCAATCACTATTCATGCAATCAATAAGAATGTATTCTTTTCCCCAACCAAATTCACAAGTTTGCCATCTTTTATATTCTATAGGTCTAGGGCATGGTCCAGTTTTAGCTTTGTACCCACATTGCTCAGGTTTTGTTAATGCCTCCACGTTCTGCATTAGCAGATTGTTTGTCTCGTATGCATGTGACTCGAACGTCTTCTTGCCAACGAACGCGGCGGTGGCAACAGCTGCAATGCATAACAGCATCAGGAATTTCTTTTTCATTGCATTTACTTGTGTCCGCAAGTTGTTAATTTACACAGACAAGGAGAGCGGACTTTAATCCTTGCTGTGCTGTATGTCAGTTTATTCCTCGCCCCGTTTGCTGAAAACGCTACGTGTGCAACGCCCGAGTTTGGCGACACCACTAAAACCGTCGTCTCGCCTTTTAGTACACATCCAAGTAGAATGCTAGAATGCCCATTGTGCTTGCCTTCATGCGCATTACTATAGCATATATGGTCCTATTATTAGATGTTACCTATATATTACAATATATGATACTTGACAATCACATAACCATTTGCCATGTCTTGTGGAAAGTTGGCATATCGCAGAAACTTGCTTTTAAAACTGTCGTATTCTTCAATGTTTATTACACCAATTAAGAAGTTTTTGGTTGAAGAGAGAATATTCAGTAGGGGAAAGGACTCGGAATCTTCGTCATACTCATAGCTATATCTTGTGCACTCAGCAGACTCCTTGTCCACAACGAGATAGTCTATATTGGAAAACGTCAGCAGTAGATACTTGCTGGTTTCAAAAACATTGTTGAATCCAGTAAAATCATCCAAGTGACTGGCGTATGTCATTATATTGAAATCATTTATTGATGACAATTCCTTATCAGACAGAACCTGGCGCGATGTTTTTATGAGGATGTCGTTGCCGTCAGTGCTTTTTATGACATTTGAGAAGGGCTGAATGTATCTTATGTTATCACAGAACTGGCAAAACGAATGACTTCCGACGTATTCCTTTGTGCCAGAACTTTTGACCTGGGCATTGCTGATTACAGAGACTTCATCAGTCAGAATATCCCATCGTGTGTAAGTATCGTTTTCTTCGTTAAATATAAAATTTGCCAAAAAGAGAACATTGTCTTTTTCAAAAGTGGCATCCTTCACATTCACCAACGTTCCTTCTGGGGCATTTACTTCACATAGAAATTCGCCGTTCAGCGCATAGTGCATTAATGTATTCTTGTAAGAGTCTATGATGCTTATCGTGTCATTGTGGGCAACGAAAGTCGCAATGTTGATGTATTCTCCATGACCATGCCCTTGCTCTCCGCAATAATTCATGAAGTTTCCTTCTGGTCCAAACCGCATCACTTTGTTATTGTCTAGAATGAAAAAATCTTCTTCATGACATACAATTTTTTCTACATTTACCAAATGAGCGGTGCGGTCCAAAGGTATCATCTCAATCGAATCGACAAAGAACAATAAGGGAGAATTGTCCTCAACGTAATTTTGGTCATATCCTTCGACAACAATCTCGTTAGCATCTTTTCTTTCACACGAAAACAATAAAGAAAGCATTATCAATAAACATATTTTCTTCATGGGTCTTTTTTATTTTATAATGTCATGGAATTATATAATTTTATCAGAGGCAGCACCTTGAAAGGTTCCAACACTGATAAAATTAATGATTATCATGCTACTTTTGTTTCGCCTACATACAATCCTTGTTTTTTACAACAATTTCCAGAGGATGCCTGACATTCATATCTTGCCCAGCCAATGTGGTATCTTTTCCCCCTCTCGTATGTACCTTTGATAGTAACACCTAATATTGAAACTTCTCCAGAGATTTTGCATGTACATGTTTCGAAACCAGAGTCCTTACAAACAGATGCCATATTCCAAAATCCCCCCCCTCTTCAATGCATTTTTTTCTATCTTCGGGATAGGGTTCTCCTTCTACTTGACTCAAAGCTTCTACATTCTGCATCAGCAGATTGTTTGTCTCGTATGTATGTGACTCGAATGTCTTCTTGCCAACGAACGCGGCGATTGCTACAGCTGTAATGCATGACAGCATCATGAAATTCTTTTTCATTGCATTTACTTGTGTCCGCAAGTTGTTAATTTACACAGACAAGGAGAGCGGACTTTAATCCTTGCTGTGCTGTATGTCAGTTTATTTTTACTTCCGTTTCGTCTGCCAAATTCAGATTTCCAGAAGTTATGATGATGTCACCATCATGTATTTCGGTTTCTTTCCTTTGGCAACCTGTAATGGCAAAGGAGTTGATGTTGGAATAGGCCACATCTACATAAGTCCAGACGGCACGACCATTCTCGTAGCGGAAAACAACATGATAGCCGTCGCGTTCCACTACAGCATCTTTCGGCACCACAAACATATTCTGCACACGCTGTTCTACAATCACACGCACATTCATCCCGTCCATCAACGCATCGCCTCTATTTGCTATTTGTGCCATAATCTTGATGAGTCCTTTGTCATCCACCAAAGGATTGATTTCAGTGATTACTCCCTCATGGGTTATGCTGCCCTCTACGAAGGATGCGACTTTCACCTTCTGACCTTTGGCAACATGCTCCAGCTCTGCTTCCAAGATCTTGAATTCCACCTCAAACTGGGAATCATCGATAAGCGTGCATATTTTGTCATTTTGTTGAAAAGGTTTGGCCTCCAGATTAGCAACCCGTCCACTGAATGGTGTGTAGAGATTACACTCCTCCAAGGCTGTACGGGCTGATTGCAGCTGATACTTCGCAGAATAGTAGCCTGAAGTTACTTCTGCCCTTTGCATGACATCCGCAGGCACATTCTTCATGTCAGCATCATAGCCCAGTCCTATCAGTTTGTCGATTAGATCCACCTTGGCGCGATACACCTCATGCTCCGCCTTTTCCACCTCACGGGTTCGTTCTCGTTTGTCTAAAGATGCTATGAGCTGTCCCTTTTTCACGCGCTGTCCTTCTCGGACAAAGATTTCTGTGGTTACACCCTGAGAGGGAAAAGTCAGGTCGCTCTTAGTCTTAGCGCGCAAACGACCGTTGCAGACAATTTGCTTGTCAAACGGAGCCATATGCAGCGTCATCGTATCTACATACGTTTCGCTCATAGTTTGTTCATGTTTCTCCAGTTCTTCCGCTTGGTCCTTATTTTTACTGGCACAAGCCATCAGAAAAGCCAGAGCCCCCAATAATATTAGAAATTTGAAGTAATTCATATCATCCGTCTTTTACTTTTCGTCCAATATCTGCTCCACGTCAATATAAATATCGTGCCTCTGAATCCAATCATAGAGGGTGGCTTTGCGCAGAGTGTAATAATCCGTCCAGAAATTCTGCAGCAAACGTATGTATTGTGCCCGCGCATTTTCCGATTCCTGTTGGGCCGTGTTGAGGTCTGTCACTGTCACGGCTCCAGTTTCGAAACGGCGTTTGGTAATGCCATAGCGTTCGTCTGCGATGTCCTGCGCCCGCATAGCATTCTTGCATTGTTCCGCTTGAGAATTAAACTGCATGACATTTGTCCGCAGGTCCTGCAGGTATGCCTCATGTGCCTGTTCCAACTGCATGCGTGCGGCTTCCAAATCCGCTTGCGCCATCCGCACCTGCCCCTTGCTCACGCCCCAATCGAAGATGGGCAGTGAGACGGTCACTCCCACGATTTCATTATCCTGCAATCCTTTGTAGGCATCGCGGAAAGTATCTGCTGTGCGGTTCAAAGCCACTTCCCCATTGATCTGAACTTGTATGCCCTTATTCGCCTTGGCCTGAGCCACCACCTTCTGTGCTTCTAATAGGGTCACTTGCAGAGAGAGCGAGTGTGTGGAGTTGGCAAGTGCCTTGTCAAGGACATCGTCCGCATTGATGACGATGTCAGGAATGGCATAGGGCGGCAGCAATTCCACATCCGCATAGTCTGTTATCCGAAGATAGGAAAACAGGCTAAACTGGCATTTATTCAGCGCCAAGAGATTGTTGTTCACTTCCATCTGCGCATTGAGCAGGGACAGTTCCAATTGCAGCATCTCGCTTTTGGTTACCGTGCCTAACTCAAAACGCTTCTTGGCAATGCCGAATAAATACTGCCGGTCCTTGAGGTTGCCTACACTTTGCTGATAGGTTGATTGTGCCGACAGCACATTGAAAAACAGTCCAACCACGCTGATGGTCACGCTTTCCATCGCTTCCAGATAGGCACGTTTGGCCTGCTCATACTTCAGTGGTTCCGTCTTCTTCTGCCATTTCAGACTGTTGTATGCGCGCAAGGGTTGGGTATAGGTTAGGCGCAGGGGCTGTGAGTTATAAAGGCGTGTATCGTAGTTGAACTGGTCAAGCCGATAGAGATACGACTGCAAGGATAGCTTACCGCCCAAGGGGACGATATTCTGGTCAATGGATAGCGACAGGCTATTGCTAAGTGAATTATTCTCCACATACGCGATGCGGCCATCGTCATAGTTGCGTGCCTCTACCATGGAGCGGTTATATTGCATGAGGTCGCCCGACAGATTCACCGCAGGCAACAGCTCAGCCCTGAACGAGCGATAGCTCCAGTATTGGCTCATGAAGCTAAGCCGTGCCACCATTGCCTCATAGGAGTTGCTTTGTGCAAAACCTATCGCATCAGTAAGCGAAAGCTGCCGAGGCTGAGCAGGCAAAGAACCTGGTAATAAAAGCGCAGACATAATGATTATCAGATGCTTACCGTTCATTGTCCTGTTCTTATTTAAAATTGCATTATACATCCTTCGCCTGTTTCCTTATCTGTAAAGAGATATCCTATGGGACGTGGAAGCTCATCGTCCGTAAAAACCGTCCACTTGGGTAGTCGCTTTTGAAAAAGATGAAATACAGGTTTGAATTTACCGCGCAGAGACTCGTCGAATACCCGATACTCCTGCGTCTGCTCGTTGAATCCCCAAAGTACAGCGTTATCATTGATTGGATGCCATTTGTTCTGAGCATCCCAATAATAAGTCGTGACACGGCGTGTAAGCCTGGTTTCATCAGCCTTACATCCGTATGCGAGCTTGAACAACACAGTGTCACCACTATGATCGTATGTACGAATAGCATTTCTCATGTCACTACGAATAACGCCCGAATCGCCCATCAAGGTAAATGCCCCTCCAAAAGTACGCACGCTATCGCCATCGGCATATCCCAGCCTGTATAACTGACGTATAGTTGCGTTGCGAAAGCAGACACTGCCTCCAACTACTTTGCCCAAACGGATAGGATACCACTTCCAATTGTGAAAACGGCATAGGAATAAATGTCTCTGCTCTCGGAGACTATCTGGTAAAGGAAAAGATAATTCTGGATAGGTGGAACTAAAATCAGACGTGATATCTCTACGGGTTACTGGCAATGCGTAGTCTTTCAATACCGTATTCTTCTGGCCAGTCCTGTTGTAATCGTCAAGCAAATCCATCAGCTCATCGTTAAGCTCATAGCAGGTCTCCCACGTACACCATGAAGACATGGTGTCTTTAGGAGCCCCCATATCCAATATCTCGTCACCTATTGTAAGTCTAAAGGCTTGCGGGTTGTTGCCTACTGCTGGGAACACAACTGATGTGTGAGGAACTTCAGTAAAACGCCAATGCGTTGTTATCATAGCACAAGGTACACCACATGCCCGCATAGCAAGAGTGACATAATGAGCACACCCTCTGCATTCCATCCAATGAATTTTCTCCATATCATCAACTGTGAGCAGATGCCGAGAGAAAGAACCCATGCTGGGGCCGTAAGCCACCTCACGCCGGAACTGGCGGATGAGGTAAAGTGCCACTTCACGGACAGAGGAGGGGTCTGCCACTGAGTCAAGGATGGAGGTCGCGTATTTATCGTAGAAATAACGTCGCCATCCATGCAGTTCTTCATCACCGTTGCGGTAGGGTAAAACATAATGACAAAAATCTTCAAACGGCACATCTTTCGCCCAGGGCCTTTTCCATGCTTCAAAAGCAAGGTCAATGTTCTCGCGTAGAAAAGATGCCGTCAGTGTGTCATCGTCCAATACTGGTGGTTTCTCCACATATTTATAACCAATGCTATCAAGGTGATGTCTGTAGACAGAATCGTTCTTTATTCCCTCCCGCAGTTTTACCACTTCATCGGGACGGTCAAGGTGTCGGCTCACACCATAATGGTATTTGGAGTATTGTTGCAGATAGCGTACAGCCTTTTGCTTCTGAGGTTGGTCTGCATACCCTTGGGCAACATGGTCAAATACCATCTCTTGTTCAAATACAGAACAAGAGGCAAACCCCAGCATGGTTAATATATATACAATTCTTTTCATAAAAACTCAATTCATAAATTTAATATCTTTTGTGCTTTAGTTTTCATCTCTTGTGTGGCTGGCGACTCAATCTTGACATTGAAATTCTTTATTCTCTGCGCCATATCCTTCGTCTTGCCATCATCCCCAATCAACTCATATAGGCACATCAGTTGATAAAGCGGATAGAGTCGATTAGGCAAAACGTGGAATGCTGTCAGGTAGGCCAATTCTGCCTCTTTGTATGCGTCCATGTCGCGGTAATTGTTGCCTTGTATCACATAAAACATGGGATCATTGCTGACTAACGCCCCTCGCTTCAGAATGGCATTGCTGTCATTGTATCGTCCTTGTCTAGCCAACATCTTACCAAAGTCAAAGAAAAAACGTGGATTCTCAGTGATGAGAGGAAGCAACTCGTAATAGTCATCGATGAAAGCGTTATCTGTTATTCCTGCCATCATCTTATAGTCAGCCTCTGCTTTAGTCCTTCTGTCTATCTGATGGAATACAAATATCGCAACAAGAATCATCAATAGTAGGCTGCAAGTAGGAATGAAAAATCTATGAATCAATTGCGGTTTCAATTCTTTGTGAATACAAATGGAATTGTTTGTACCTGCATACGTCAGAATGAGAACCATGATGAGTTGATAGGGCAGCAGCTCAAACGGATAGGAGAACAAAGAAAAAATAAGAAGTGCTAAAAATCCCATTCTTAGGATTCGTCCCTTGTTTCTCAAAGATTGGAATGCAAGACAAATTACGAGCAAGGCGAAGCCAATACCCACTAATCCTTGTTCAACTCCAATTCGTAAAAGATCATTGAATGCATAATCCAACACATCTGCACTTTGCATGTTGAAGCCCGGGTATCTCATGCTGAATTGTGCCATTTCTTCTGCATACTGGTGGAAGAAACAGCCAACCCCACTTCCCAGGAAAGGATAATGCATTATGCTAAGGACAGAAATAAGATAAATGATTGCACGACCATCAGCCGAACCTGCCTTGATAAAATACAGTCCAGTGCTTACAGCGATTCCTACGGCTGCAACCCACCAAAAACAGCGTTTCCAATTATTCCAATAGATGATGCCGATGCAGACAGCAGTGGCGAGTAAGGCCGCTCGGCTCCAGGTTGCAGCTAAGACGATGGCAAAAACGGCGATGAGAAGATTGAGAATAGGGCGCTTTTCCTTTCTTTTGCTCATCAGAGTCATCACCAACCCTATTGCCAAGGTTGCCGAATAAGGACCAGGATTCAGAAAAGACCCTGTAAGAAGGTATAAGTGGTGACGACTATGTCCACTCATTAACTGTGAGATTCCCAAGCATGCTTCGTAGAGAGCAAAAACTGTTATTAGAACAACGACATATCGCTCTTTTACAGGTACGGAGGACATCAGAAATCGTAATGCAATATATACCATCATCATTTGCATGGTACGCAAGCAGAATGCAGCACATGGGTAAGATGCATCAAAGTAGGCATAACCCATCACATATAGAAACCATGTGAGGAGTACTACATCAAGCCATGAAAGGGTCGGTCTTTTATTCTTAATTATATTGAGTGCTATCCCTATTAGGGTAAGTATGGGTATTACGTAAGTGAGTGCAACATCCGTATGACTCCAAACACGTTCTACAGGCTGCACAGCAAACCATAGTATAACTACTATACAAGACAATATCACCAACAAAATAGTATTGTCGGTGGTCAACATAGTCTTGATGTTATAAAATTTCATATTATACATGCTTGAATGTTCGCTCCTTTCTCCGCTCGCCCGTGTAAGGATTTATGGAATAGGTGATGTGAGTCACGACTCCTACGATATATTCTTCGGGTACAAAGCCCCAATATCGGGCATCGCATGAGTTGAGGACATTATCGCCACAGAGATAGTAATAATCATGCAGGAATGTGTGGTATGAAAGACTGTCGTATGCCATAACCCTTCCCGTTTCCCACTCCAGAATATGACGATAAAGGTTAGCCTCCTTGGGGGTTATCAGTATTTGGTCACCCTTACGGGGAACATAGAGTGGTCCCATATTCTTGATAGTCCAAGGCACCTCCGCGTCGTATGGAATAGTATGTAACACGGATGGGGCAATAATGCTATCAGGGATATTTGCTAAGCGTGCTTGTTCGAACTCCAATCCTAATTTTCCTCCGTAATTGTTGTTTACATATCGGCCATTCGCTATGCTAATAGTATCACCAGGCAAAGCAATGCAGCGTTTGGCATAGACATGGTTGATAACAAAATTGATTTTGTCATCATGTTTGGGGAAATTAAACACCACGACGTCATTATGCTTTAAGCGTCTCAATCCTCGTGTGCGCCAGCTCTTCAACTCAATCCCCTCTTGATGGAAATGGAAGTCAGAATAGATACGTGCTCCCATGATGGTTTTATTAACGATGACGCGATCGCCTGGAAGCAGCGTAGGTTCCATCGACTCTGTAGGTATAATGAACTGGTCAACGAGGAAAACTCTCATTGATAGCCACATGCCATAAAGTAGCATGGCGCCGAACAATACTTTATAGGAACTTACTATAAAACGATGTTTAATTATCATATTTATAACTTCACGAAGTAGGTACTTAAAACACTTAACAAAATGGAATGTTAACTTCCACTACCTTTATTATATGGGTCGCAAAAGTTATGAAACATTTATTTCAGCCTCATACGCATAATATATGCATTGTCGTTGAGGGTGACTTTGTCAGCCAAATCAGATAAATTCTTGCCCAAAAGCTTTCTAATTGGTTCCATGTGCCTTTTATCTTTATTCAGATAGTCCTGAAGTGTAGTAGCATCCACTATTTTGTAGAAGTATCCATGGTGGCAACAATCAAAAGCATAATTCAAATCGCAGTGTCGCATGAGTACAACTTTTCCACTTAACAACGCAGACCTAAAATCATAGAAACCAGAAGGTGACTCAACAACTCCTCTGATCACACCATTATGCACTTGATACGAAACTATGTGAGGCTTATTCGCGTCATTTCCATCTGTTATGTTTGAATATCCCATAGATTCTCGCAAACGGAACGAGTATTTGGTAACATCGTTGGGGTTGTTGTCTTTACTCACATAAAAACAAAATTTCAAAGGGTCTAAGCAATAAATGTAATCGCTGTCTTGTTGGATAATATGTCCATTGTCCACATTGAGTGTGTTACTTGTTGGCTTACCCGAAGTTTTGATGAGATCAGTGATGTGTGACAGCTCCTTGTCGTAAATAGAGACAACACCTTCACCCTGATTGTGAAAGTATCCCAGATAATACCCGCTTTCTGTGATAAGGAGGTCCTCTGCTCCGTTGTCATTTTTGACATCCAAAGTAGAAAGATAGTTGCCACTCCCACTATAAAGATAGATACTCGGATAACTAAGAATCGCTACAGTGTCGCCCCTCTCGTTAGAGGCAATATTAATGATTGCTTGATATTCACCTTTAGCATGTCCTCTTCGCCCAATAAGGCCACGGTATTTACCACTCAAGGAGAAAGAATGAACCTGAGAGTTTACACCTGCGTCAAAAATATACATTCCTGCGTCGCTTACAACCATTTTTCGAACATCTTTGAGCGCACATTCTGTACGATTCTCAAGAGGTATGATTTCAAAATCTGTAAATTCCTCCGATAAGGAGTGAGGGGTTTCATCAATGTTGACATCCAATGTGATATGCTTAATCAAACTTTGATCAGATGTTTTTTCATGACAGGACGTCAGCAATAACAAAGCAACAAGAACTGTGGAAAAATAAAAAATCTTGTTCATCATACATATGTATACCTGTTGGTTGAATTAAATTTTAAGACATATTTAACACGAAAAAGTTGCACATATCATTGATTTTTAGTAACTTAGTGGCGTCAAAAACATTAAGCACTATTATCGTAGATATGCACAACT
>Ga0065711_1033919_pt1 | contig 24584 bp, 16 predicted proteins | sample Hoacrofraction12_FD_59098 | JGI IMG/M metagenome (GOLD analysis project Ga0065711, IMG submission 59098) | Hoatzin crop microbial communities from Cojedes, Venezuela - Epithelial fraction 12 v2 (version 2) | ecosystem: Host-associated > Birds > Digestive system > Esophagus > Crop | place...
GCCTGGGATTCCTGAGGGCCAGTCTTAGCACTGAAGACTGAAGCAAAGAAGGCATTCAGTAGCTCTGCCTTCTCCGCATCCTCCGTCACCAGGACACCCGCCTCATTCAGCAGCGGCCCCACATTGTCCCCACTTCACAAAGAAGTGACTGTTGTGCATGGGAAAGAACAAACACAGTTTTAATCTTATTTGCATTGCAGGTGTTTTTAGCTATTGATTTAAGTGATCAACAATCTATATTTGGATTGGAGCAAACTGACATATTCTATGACGTGTCACAAGTCAGATTCTTCTGCTGTAATTTCTAACCTCAGTTTTAAATACTGTCAGCATCATCTAGAATTTAGAAAAGGAGCAACTCATCACCATGCCAATTGAAGAAAAAATGCCGTATGATTTAAATACCTATAGCCTCATCATTTATCCAGTTATATGCTTTCATTTTGCTAAGCATGAGGTTGGTGATTAAACTGGTGCATAATTATTAGCAACAGAAAGACTGTTGTCAGATCTCACAGTTTTCTGACCAGGTGCAGGCTTCTCGGATTCAGTCGGAGCCTGCCTGTCAGTTCTGTGAACAATCCAGCAAAACAAGTGACTGATTTCCTGTTATCATCACAGAGGCAGTTTTCAGCAGATTGTCACAGTAAACCTCCATTTCTGAATAGTGTAATGAACATTCTGATGTTTGCAAAAGCAGTTTTTTATATATAGACATGTGTATAAAGTGTGAGTGTGAGATCCTGGTATCTGTCTCGCTAGCTCCTTATCTGTGTCCTTTCATTAATATCCATCTGTTTCACTCTAATGTCAAAGTCAGTCAAGCATTTTGTGATAATGCAAACAGAACAGAAGCATGGCCTGCTAAATTAATCCAATGGGATGACGACTTCAAAAGATCGAGTTTCTTTGCTCTGTTTCTCCAGCGCACTTTCATGCTCAAAACCTAGATGGCTGGTTTACCCAGTGTTGGTCCAAATCTTGAGTTTAGGCAGGGTAATGTGGGCTGCACATCGAAAGAACAACTTTCTGCACCAGCTCCCTGCAAGAATCATGGAATCATAGGTTGGAAAAGACCTCTAAGACCATCAAGTCCAACTGTCACCCCAACACCACCATGCCTACTAAATCACATCCCAAAGCACCACATCTACATGTTTTTTGAACACCTCCAGTGATGGGGACTCAGCCACTTCCCTGCACAGCCTGTGCCAATGCCTGACCAAAGAACAAACTCACTCTGGATTCTGAGTGTCTTTGTGAGGCTTGAATCACACATCTGTGCTGGTGCTGCTGAGGTGATGGTTCGCTGACAGAGCAGGTAGATGTAGGAGCTTATTCTGGAGAGCAGGAAGAACCTGACTGATGCTTTCTGTCATTCCTGACAAGGGGCTTGCTTATGCTCAAGTCTCTTCCGAGTACATCCACTCTCCAGTTTTTGCGCTTGCTGTTGCTTCAAGAATTTACTATTGGTGTAGGAACCTGTGTCAAGAGCAGGAGCCCTGCAGCAAGAGGTAGAGTGTGATGGCAGGGCACGTCCCTGGTCTCAGGCTCTTGCCAGTATGAACTCAACCACCTGTGCTCCATCTTGTCTGGGTAGTGCAGGAGCTGGACTCTGTGTGTGCAGCCCTGTGCCCGAGCAAATGTGTGGTGGCGTGACTGAGGTGTAGCAGATGCATACAGTTACCCGGCTTTCGGTCTGGAGGTGCTTCATGTCCTGCCAGGTCAGAGCAGTCAGCTCTTGCTTCAGAGAGTGGCAGACGGTGTGGAAAACTTCACGCAGCTGGGTGACCAGACAGGTAAGAGAGGACTTCAGCTGGTAGCCTTGGTTTGGACAAACTGTTTTTAGAGGATGAGACTTTGTTTTGCTTTCTTCAGTGTACCCTCATTTTTGCCACTTTCTCAATGTAATTTGCTGCATAGTTTTGCTAGATCAATCTAAATACTTACGTAGAACAAGAATCCAATCTAAAAATAAAGACTGTTCAGTGAGAAGAGAAATATTTTGTCCATGTGCTTTTAAAGTACTGTTCTGCAGGATAAAAAGTACCATGTTGGAGAAAGCAATCCATAAACGTTGTTTTCCTCTTTTGCTATATTGTACTGTAAATTTGTTAGTGGACTAGACATTTCTACCTCTCCTTGAAAATATTCATCTGCTGTACCAATATTAGAGTTAAATTGATGCTGAAGCTTTCAAGGGCATCATATTTGCCTGTGAAATAGAAACTAACCAGTAACAGAAACAACTAACCAGAAATTCACACACAATAGTTATACACTAACAAGTCTGTCTGTTCTTAATTATCTTTCAAAATATGTGCTGTTACTCACAATTTTATAAACACAACAGTAAATAACTCTGAATGTTTTAAAAATAGGTCATAAAAGGAGTCTTATTTCACTTAATGCATATATACAACAGTATGAAAGAGTGGGCCACCTTCCCTATTGCTGGAGGGAAGCACGGCCCTGGCAAAGATGAATAAGACACTACAAAAGAGCTCAGTCTTACAAGTGTTGAGGGAGAACATGTTTGAACTGAAAAAATGGAACTGAGATGGAAAGACAACTTCAAATATTGATAAAAGAGGAGGAAAATGTTAAAATTATATAGTTATTAAATGGATTAATCTTATATTAGCAAAGGTTTAGATTCTGATGGAGGTAACATTAAAACTCAAATTTATTGCTCAGTCTAACTTTTTGCTGGAAAAAAAGCCACATTTTTAGTTTTATTGTATTGTGTTAATATCACAATGTTTTAACTGCCAATGCTATTGGAAATGAAGATTTGCTTTTAAACAAAGCTTCCTTCCCTGATAGGAACAGGAAATCTTTCCAATGAGAGTGATTTTGCAGAGCTATAGCCATTGGAGAGTCCCAAGTGTCTTTGCAAACCCAAAAGAAATTCAGTCACAAAAATAGGACTTGCATCCGGAACTGGAGCTGGGAGCTTGGAAATGCGTTTTACACAGGAACCACTACTCTAAAAGAAATGGCTTCAGCACCTTGTTAAGGGAAATATACGTCAGCTACAATATCTTCTTAAACTCATGCTCAAGAAAAAGATGAAAGGGCAGGCCATTCTGGGACCAGGGAGAGATTTATACCTTCTGATGTTCTCCTAAATACTCCTGTTTGTAGTGCTTCACAGTTTTTCATGTAATATCCTTACACATCCCTCTGAAGTGGAAAAGAGCCATGACTCTCATTTTACCACTAGGAATATGAAAACAGGGAAGCTAAACTCCTGTGATTTGGGTCAAGCACCTTGCTTAAGGGCACAGAGGAGGTTTGTGGTGAAATGGGGAGGGAACACCAACTGTCATAAACCCCAGGCTAATGCCCAGGTAACAGGGCCATCTTGTCTCACTGGGAAACTGTTGGATCAGGCCTTTGGCCCTAATACACTCATATTACAGCCAATAATATCCACCACTAACCCAGTAGTTTATCCTGGCCTACACTAGGAAGAAGACAGTCTCTGAAGAAACTTGAATATTTAAAAAGCCCTGGAACAGATTGCCCTGACAGAAGGAGCCCCGTGTCCTGCTCAAAGGTGGCTCATCATATATCAACAAAGAGGGTGAAGGAGAGGGAAGTATTGTTTTATTACAACAATAAGCCAGGTGGTCCAGTTTTCTTAAATTCTGCCTGAAGCTGGAAGATGACACCTCAAGGCTAACTCCTGTGTACGGTCAGTGGAGAGAGGCAAACCTTTGACTTAGGTGGCCCTGACTATCTGCAGAGGTGTGTCGACTTTTCTCAATGGAGCGTGTAGGAACTCTGCGGCCTTTGTTGATCACTGCATGGCTGGGACAAGGCTCCTGCAGCACAGGCATCTCAGTGGCTGAGTTAGGTGTCTATGTAAGTTATGATACTGGTGATATGTCTTTCCTTTCCCTGGTGTGTTATGTAGCTCCCTCTGGGAAGCTAATGGAAGAGGTGGCTGCAGCATATGGCTGCACGTAACCTCATGGCTGAGGCATCCGCAAACTGCCCAAGTACTTTGGTATCTCTTCTTTGACTGAGAACTCAAAATTCAGATTTCTGATTCTGCTTTCCTCAATGGTCTGTGAATAGCAAGCATGCTGGTGTCCTGACTCCTGGGAACACAAACGTTCATCATCAGCCTAGCACTTGCCACAATTGCTTGCACTACACTGATGGTGAAATGGCAGAAAGTGAAGGGAATGCCTTGCATGTGCCTGAGCTGACAGAGTGAAACCTTCGCTTGGGTGTTCCCAGACTTCTGATTGCTGACCAACATCATCTTCCTCATACTGTAGCATTTTCTTTCCAAGGGTTATGTGATATGCTCGAGGAAAATCTGTACATACTTTACATCAGGTGTTGAAAAAAACATAGCAGGCGCTTGAGGAAAAATATCTGACTCTTAACACATTACAACTATTATTTTTATTTCAGTTGGTATTATAAACAGACGGTTTCAATCATTTCTTGCCTAACCAATAGCTGCCTTCATCATCATTTCTTCTCTACTGATTCTTTGAGAGAGGAAAGGAGAGGAAAGTGGGAAAAGGGAGGGAAGGAGGGTGTTTGCTGTTGACTTGAACTATTTTAAAGTCAGATTTCATTTCCTCTGCTTATTTACTCCTGCGAACACATCAAACATACACAATCCTTACACTTACTTGTACCTATTTATGCCAAAATACCAGGAGAAATGTACCTGAAAGAGGAAGGTGCGACTTCACAAACTTTTGCAGGCAGACATGCCTGGTCCGAGCTAGAATCTACTCGTGACCTACTTCACTCAATACTGAGTTTTAAATGGAAGATTAGAGCAATGCTTTATTTCAAATAAGTCAGCTAGTCAAGGCTAAATTTGTCCTTTCTAGTGGTATCTTTTTGAGAGGTAGGGCGATACTCATGGGTATTATCAGAGGTGTATTTTCTTCTCACTTTAAGCCAAAAAAAAAAAGAAAAAAAACTTTTTCCAAGCAAAAAGGCATGTGGCAATTTTTCAAAAAGACTCTATCAAACAAACAAGAAATTCAGTTCAGTTTTATCTCTTAATGCCAGAAAGCAAGTGAGGTTCCATTTGGGTCAAATGTATGAGCTCCTTGGCTGGCACAACAAACAGAAATATTTGATGCATTTGTAATTTACCTTAGAAACTGACTGGTCTGATTGAAAACAGTGACGTCTGACTGTGCAGGGCCAGTGAGTTGCCCTTTATTAATGCACAGCTAACCAAGATCTACTATGCACAGATGCTGGAAAACCAATTAGCTATTCTAAGAAGCACTGGCAGATAAAATGTCTCAATTAATGACACAAAATAAGTGTATTCCCTTATTTCTGTAACTCCTGTTGGAAAATGATCACTAATAGTTCTGAATGAACTCATTTAGTAGCTGACTATCCCAGCAGGGTTTTTTTTGGAGCCAGATATAATCTGAATATCATTTGATGTATGAATGCTTAGGAAAGAACATAGCTGTGCATATAAACTGATGTCAAATATATTTATGCGTATAAAATGTGTATGTGTAAGCAACAAACGAGGCTTGCTTACTCTGCTGTAGATCATAAAAAGCTGAAGATTATTAAATTAGAATGGCTACATTATGCTAATTTGTTTTTTATTAGCTTACTAGAACATTTTACTGCCGAATGTACTGTTTTTTTCCTGTCTGTTATTAATGCAGACATACTAGTATGCTAATGCATTAGTGTTTAAATAGTTTAAATGACAGAGTTTTATCCAGCCTTCAGAATACTTGTTCTTCTAACATTATACTGATAAGAAGAATTCAGTTGCTCTTTCAGTCTGTGGATACTAAATAAGATAAAGTCTCTTATTTTCTCCACAGAATCAATAAGAAGCACATGAGAAATATTTGCCCGAAGTGAAAGCACGCTCAGTGTTTGGCAAAGCATGTTTATGCAGCTGAAGTTGAGAGAGATCAAGAGGAATAGGTAGACAAGAGGCTGAAAACCAGCCGAGAGTGTTCAGGAAGATGCACACACACTGCACATCTGGTTATTGACATTTGAGGATCCTTTTCACATAATCATTTTTGTCCAGTGAAGACACTCAACACAAGCCAGCAAAACGACTGCCCACCCTAAAGAGGGAAGATATTTATTTACCATTCATGCACGTATAAACACTGCCCATTTTGTCTCAGCCTTTCCTCTCGGGAACAGGTCCTCCTTTCTGAAGCCAGGAGGAAGGAAAAACAAGTTACTACAGCCCTTGTGAGAGTGAACTTTCCTTTCCTCTTCTACACATGGGCTACTCTGACCGGTGACTGGAGGGAAATGGTGCCTGTACTTCTTTCTGCCTGCATCTCTTCACTGGGGGAGCAGGGGATGCACTTCGTGTCAGGCTTGGACCAAGCTTCACAGAAACCTGGTTTGGGTTGAAGGTTTCTGCTTTCCAGCCACTTGACGGGGGTCAAAGTAGATAGGGGACAGCTAAGACAATGGTGCAGAAAGCTCCCAATGGAAACATGTTGATTAAGACCAAGTGACTATGTTTTCTTCCCTTTTCTCCCACTGAGGATTTGGCCTTTTATCCATTTCTCTGTGGACATTGCTGAAGCACCCCATTTCTCTCCTTTATTTGAGCTGAACCTGGAGGCACGCTGGGCTACCATCCAGCAAACAGCTCATGAACACTCACTAAAAATATGATCCACACACATCTGTCCTGCAGATAGTGTTGTGCAAGAGAAACAGCTTGCAGGCTGCCAGGTTCAACCTTGGAACCCAACTGTTGTCATTAGAAGTTGATTAAGAGGGTGATGTTCAGTCCAGGGAAGCAAGTGCATGGGGAGCCTCTGGCATCTACCATAGCCTCCCACTCCACATGTCTCTTGGAGAGAACATTGAGATCCTTTAGGTCAGGACTAGGAGCAAGCAGATACGAACACAGTAAACCCACCTCCCCTCTTTTCTTGCAGGCTGCTTTCAAAGGCCAACCACTGAGGATACGTTGAGGGGGAGACCTAGCGTGTAAAGGTAAGAAGAGTGAAAGTGGGTTTCTGCAGCACCAGGGCCACAGCCTTGTCTTCATTCTTCTTGCAGGTAGATGGCAGGATACCACTGCTCCTGTGCTGTATGTCTTAATGAAGTGTCACAGAACTCTGGATAAACATTGCTGTAATGTAAACAGCACTCTGTCCTGGAAGGGAACATGTTTTGCAAGCATAGCTGTTTTCCAAGCTATTTCTTAACTGTGTGGGTGTCCGAGCTATGAGGAGGAAAAAAAAAAATCAGAGAATTTAGGCAGGTGCATATATGCTTCTGTACTTGGCAATGGCTTTAAGATGTTAATGAAGTGATCCTTATTTTTGTTCATTGTAAACCTGTTCTTAGTATTTTTGCTATATAAAACAATGCACAACATGAGAGAAAATGTATTCAATTATGCCTCACTCTGCCTTAACATGAAATTGCTTAATGTTACCTCTAATTAACCTAAAAATGAGGAAGGAAAGTACAGATTGCTCTGCACAAGGTCTAATTTTTTTGTGTGCATTATATTAACTATGTCTGCCCAATTTTGTGGTAATAAGGCAAATAAGGAAAAAGCCTGAGTTGAAAACCCCAGTATATAATCAGCAATTACTAGTGGGTAGTGCTTCGTTGTGGGGTTTTTTACAGTCATTATGGATGGTAAGAGTCTTGTTTAAATATTTGAATATAATTTCCCAGAATCAGTTAGGTACCCTCATTGCAATGACTACTGATGGACCTCTCCGTGCACTTACTACCCTGTTGTTTGAGGTTGTGGCCTCTGAAATCTGTGATGTTAGCTTATCATCTGTCTTGGTGCGGGGCCGTTATCAGCCACAGACTGTTAACGAGACCCCGGGTGGCATGACTATAGGGGATCTCAGTAGATCTACAGGAGCAGTGATACTTCTCCTGTGGGGAGACTCTAGCTTTATCTACAGCTCCGCAGCCTTTTGTTTAGCAAGGTACCTGAAGGATGTGACTTACTCAAAATCCCTCCCTTCCTCAGAAATGAGGGAGAAGATTCAAATAACCCTTCAACATGTTGAAACGAAACTAGGAGATGCACATGCTGCGGAAACACAAGAAAGTTCGTTCCCTCCCTGGTTCACATTTGTATTTTCTAAGACTCAACAGACGACAGAGAGGTTTATAGGCCCTTTTAGTCTAGGAAAGGATTGATAAAGAAATTATCCAAAGTTTGACTAGAAAAGAATTGCAACCAAGGACCATGTATGCTCTAAGAAAGACTCTTGTTCAGAGCAAATTGGTTCTCAGACTCTCAGAGCATTAACAAACCTGTCCAGATTATGAAGCAGCTGAACCACACCTCTGAATTACCAGTTAATACTCTGGAAATTGATCACTTCCTTAAATATCATAGCCTTTCTTACTCCTGCCTCAAGCATTTAAGAGACAGTACTATTAGTCAAAAAATAATTATTCATTAATTGATTTTGTAAAATTCTCAGCCAGGAGGTAATTTATATGCTTGATTAGGCTAGGGAAAAAAAAAAAAAAAAGCAGTTACTTTCTACCAAATGCAAAAGTGCTACAAAGAAAACAAGTTGAACCAATATCTTTTTCTTCTTGGTCAAAGATAAAGGGTAAAGGTGTCAAAAAGGCTCTGAAAAAGCCTAAAGAACCAGCTTGTGCACAGGAGGGAATCACGGTCTTTTCATGCATCCACCAGAAATTTCACACTCATTGTGCTAAAGAGTGCATTTACAATCCCGCAGTTGTGCAATGTGCAAGTCTAGAAAAGGTGTAGTCAAATTTAACATGACTAAAGATGGCATTGGCTTTATATGATTGATAAAGACTAGTTGGTTTTCCCCTACAGTCACTTTATATCTAGGCTGTACTTTTGCACACACCTAAGCATTTGCAGCACCAAATATCCCGGACTGAAGCTGAAAAAGGTCACCTGCCACGGTAACATGGACTTCTGGGCTGGAGAACACTTCTCGCTGACCTCATTGTCTCTACGTTTCCGGAGTCTGGTACTGCTCTGGAAATATCCCTTTTTTAGGGGTATCAACCACCCACTTTTGAATCAAATTCTTCCTGGTGAACACCAGTCCAATGATCATTTTTCTCCCATCAGCCATCCCACCGAGCGCTGCTGTGGCAAGGGGAGGGGAGGCTTTACCTGTGGTAGGGCTGCAAAAAAAAGTTCGTCAAGCAGAACCAAAGGAAAGAAGTAAAAAACATAAGTGGATTGTGCCCATGCACTGAAGCCTTTAGCACAAAAGCAAAAAATGTCTGAGTTGACTGAAAAGACTCATAGCTGCAATGTACTTGGAATTGGCAAAATTTTCCAGCTGCTCCTCATAAAATGCTTTTGTTGATGGTTTATAATCTGTGCATTCACTTCCTGCATGACAAAACCAGAGACATGCACATGAGAAACACACAGCCATTAAGCTGTCTGAGTTAAATTCATCCTTTGTGCAATTCCAGCAACTTTTCTCTGTTGGATTTGGACCCTCAACACTTACAGAAAAATCTGGATTGAGTTGAACTTGCCTGAACCAAACCAAATTTGTAATTACAAGGCCTGGCAAGGAGTGTGTCTCTTTCCTGCTTATTTTGTATTTGCCGTTGTTAACAGCGAGTGATTGCCTCTGTTATTCTCACGCCAGCCTCGAATCTATGGAGAATTCAGGGAGATGAGGAGCTTGATCTGAGAGAAATTGAAAACATAAGGCTCAAATTAAAGCACTCTGCAAGTAAAGTGAAGGTTTTTAACTATCAAAATGCAGGAAGCCGTGGGTGGCAGATAATATTTTTCCTCCATTTAATTGGACAGTTTAGAATATCATCTATTGTTTCGTGAAGGAAATTGGTACACTTACATTAAATCTTGAATTATATACCACACAACAGAGTCTTAGATATCGCTTTTCTTTTTATTAGAAACTGCTTCTATTAAGAATTTCTCCTCTTACTGCTTCTTTTTGCTTCTCTTCCCATGATTTCTGTGTCCACACCCTTTCTGCATAGGTCATCCTATACTTTTGACTGTGGTTACCTTTTGTTAACAGATAAAAAAAATGTTTTTGTAATTTATAGAATGTTTTTGGTTTCTTCCTCTTTTGTTTTTCTGCTACTTGTTATTCTCACAGGGCTAACAGTATTCTCCCTTCCTTATATACCTGTGCTACAAGGGTAGTGTTTGTAGTAAGGACACAGGAAGGAAGGATTAGTATCCAGAATTCACACTTCTTGTAGGGGAATTTGTAAGGGTGAGTGCCCCACAGTAGCATCACTTTCCAGCGAGGGTTAAAACCATCTTGGGATCTTAGGAGTCAGTGAATCCTATTCCATAGCTTTATCCCTTTCCCCAGCATGCTATATATCACCTCGTTAGGGTGGCAGGTCACTGGTCTCCAGCAGCTCACTGCTTCAACAGCCAGCTGCAGCACACCTGCAGGAGCATGGCTGTCTGCTTCTTTCTTTCCTACTATCAGATTTACAACCTTCTGCTGATGTTGCACTGGGCACTCCAGTTCAGCAGGCCTTGATGCTAGCATTACTGAGCCTGGTGGCAGTGCTGGCTTATTTGATTTCTTCTTTCAGGCTCCCTGCAGACTCAGGGAGACACCCTGATGCCAGCTGTACTTAGTTTTACCCCATAAATAGGTAATAAGGAGAGAAGTAGGTCCTATGGTCTGACCCCATGTATCACAGGCTGTAGGACTCTCCTAAGTCGGTTTGTGTTTGATCCAGAGTACTGACTTCTGGAACAACATTCCTTCTTTGTTTAAAAATTGCAATTGCCAGCAAATGTGCTTCAAAGACTGTTTTCTACCAAAACCAGATTTTGTGTCTCATTACCACTGTAAATATCTCGAGCCTTAAACTTTCATCTACTTGCTTTTCTTTGCTGAACTGAATAACCCATTATCAAAATTTTACTCCCTCGTAGGTACTTACAAACTCATCAAATCACCTTTTAACCTTTTCTTTCATTAACTAAATAGATTGAGTTCATGCAGTGTTACTAACAGATGCTTCCTCTTGTTCTTTAATCTTTCCCAGTGCTACCTTATCCCTCTCAGTTATCAGTGTCCTTTCCAGGAGATGATATTCCAGTCATGATTACATCAATGTTCAGTGCAAAAGCAGGACCAGCTCCTCCTCTTTTCAGGAGATCTGGGGCTCCTTTTTTGGCCACAGAACTGAACTGGGAACACATGTTCCTTCCTGGGAGTCATGTTCCTGCTTGGATGAGATCTCATTTTCATGAGGGACACTCTTTCTCCAAACCGAGTCCCCAGAGGTGCCCTCCTTCCTTTGTTTCTAGACATACGACCACCAGCTGTTCTTAATACCATGTTTTTTTCTTCTGTCCACCTTGTCATGTGGTAAAATTTGGCTAAGCTTTTATGTTCCTCGTTTTATGCATCTTCCTGCTTGTCTATGTATACGTGGGAGAGAGTGTGTGTGCATTTTTTGATGTGCGATAATATCATACATCACCTCCGATGCATCATAAAGCACCATAAATCCCTCTGCATCAGCCATCTATCATCTCAATTATATACTTCTCACCCAGTCTTTGTGTTATCTACAGTTCTCATTAGCGATGACTTTATGCTTCCTTCCCATCTCAGGCACAACTGATGTAGGACTAGATCCCCAATGAACCTCACTAAAAACACACATCTTTACAGTGATGTTCTGGTATGTAACTGCTTGCCAGTTTTAATCCATTTAATGTGTGCAGTGTTGATTCATAGCATTCTTAATCAACGTTTTTTGCAATATATGGTACTGACTGCATAAAATGTCTTATAGAAGCCCAAATATAGTGGCACCATTATCTCTATCAGCCAATTTGTAATCTCATCAGAGAAAGATATCAAGTATGACAGGATCTATTTGCCAAAAACCCCCTCTCAGTGATGATAATTATACTGCCTCCCTTTTATTCCTTATTAATTGGATCCTGTATCAGACATTCCTTTATTTTGCCTGGGATTGATGCTAGTCAGTCTGACAGTCTTGTAATTACCTGAGTTGTGTCATTTATTCTTTTTTTTTGTTTTTAAATACTGGTGTTGCATTACTTTTTCTCATCTGGAACTTCCCTGGTATTACAAGAGTTGTTGAAAAATCACCACTAACAGTCTGAAGGGGTTTTCACGTAGCTCCTTTTAAACACTTCTACGCTAGTTTTGAGACTTAATGCTATAAATATGTTTCAAAGCAGTAGCTCTTATTTGACGTCCTTCTGATGCAGTGTTGGAGTGAAAATTGTTTCATGATTTTCCTGTGAAATGATCACATCATCTGATCCTTGGCCAAATATACAACTGCTGTTTATTGAACACTTCTGCCTTTTCTGGATTATTTTTGGCAATTTTATAATTTCCATTTCCACTGTCAGTATTCCTTTTGCTCCCTTTGTGCTCAAAGTGCCCTTCTGACTATTGTGAGCCCTGTTAACCATAGATTTGCATCATTTTGCTTCACTTACCGGTTCTTTTGTGTTAAAATTCCTAACTCAAAATCTACACTCAAATCTACATAACCATCCATTTTCTTCTGACTTTTTTTTTTTTTTTAATTTTGACCTGCACTTTTCTAATAAGCAATAATTGGTTTGTAGCTGATGTGGTCTTGAATGTCTCCAAAAGGTCATCATGTTTGTCCCATTGATCCTTTTATCCCCAGTGACTGTGACTCATGAGGTCTAGTAGCTGCCTTAAAAAGTAATCCAAATCAATAAATGAAACAATTAATGAAATAACAGCCAAGACTTCTGTAAATGGTAAGCTTCTGAAAGCTGGCACTTTTCAGAGATGACCAGAACAGAGGGAGGCTGTTCAGACAAGACTACCCTGTTTTAGGGATGAGAAAACAGTTTAGCTGTGTGGACAAAGCTGTGCTGTCAGCTTGCCTTCATGGCCAGAGAACTGCCCTGGATCACTGTAGTTGCTAACACAGATGTGGCCACTTCTCCTACATGGCCGTATGTCATTATCCTGCCAGTTCCCACTTCCCCGAATCGTGGGCAGGCAACTCTCAGAGATGAGCTCAGTGGATCTCACAAGGCCTGGCTGATTCCTAGGGATACCTCCAAGCTAGCTAATGTCTGAGGAGACACTCTGCCATGACCATGTCCTTTCTGTTCCAGTACAGCAGCCAGAATTTATACCTGGAAATGAGTGTGTAACTTTAAATAGCAAGGCTGTTTTTTTCAAAGCTTACTGTGTTTTCTCTCTCTACCCATTGGTAAACTGAGATCAACCTTGAGGCTGAATCTGATGCAGTTTCTCTGTCAGAAGGGTCTTTCTTGGTAAAGTCTCAACAATGTTTACACTACCAATGTAAAAGCAGAGACAAAAAGCAACAAGGCTTGCCTTCTTCTGCCCTCTCCCCTTTCCTGGAACAGCTTCATCAATGTCTCGTGGGAGCATGTGTGTAGGTCATGTTCTACTTCAATAAAAGTTAAATGGGTCCAGGGCAACCCCCAGTGAACACGGCACCTTCCTGAGGATTTCTAATCAGGACCAGGCACAGACTTTTGCTGGCATAAATGACGCAATAACTGTTGTAGTTTTAAGAATGAAACACAAACCTATTGAATTCTGTTAGAATGATTAGAAGACTTTGGGATTTCAAACAGAGTAAAAAATGACTAGAGAACCAAAACAAAAAACAAGAAGGAAAGCTGGACCAGATGCTAGTGATTGATTGCACAGACACCATGGCTTGGTGAAGGTTGCATTGGGATGCTGTCTGTTCTCTTGCAGCTAGATACTGTTGGAATCTGAATACAATGAGAAGAAAACAATCTTCATCTGTGCTATCACATACATATTTTTTCGACTGTACTCTATGATAATTTTTTTAACCATTGCAAACTGCATGTGTTAGGATTTTTTAAAAAATTGCAAAATAGGTAATTCACATAAAGTGATTTAAGGTCTGACATCCAGACACTTTCCAAGGGAGGATAATTTCTTTTACAGTGTGCTCTGCAGTAGCACTATTATTTCCACTTAGTGGACACGACTTCCTCTATATGGAAATGTATGTTTGGTAAGAGTTAGCACACCTTTACCAGCAGTGCTGAAGCCAGCTGAAAGGAATTCTGGAATCGCTGACAGGTACAACTCCTACACTAGACCTACCAATATGTAAACCCAGTACCCTAAACATCTGAAATTACAGGGAAATTGCAGAATACCCCTCAGAGCTACAAGGAAGAGGCAGCTCCTCATTTGAGGTGATCTTAGCTTAGGTTTATTCCAATCAGTGCTCATGCTTGCAGAGACATGCAACACAATCTGATCCCGGCACCCATGCTGATCTCAGGAGTAGTTTTAATTTAGCAAACTATAAAAAGCAAAAGCCATACTGTTTCGGTTCCACCTAAACTGGAATTGAGGTGGGGTATGGGTGCCTAAGTCACTTGGAAAGATTTGGAGGCTGTGCGATTCCTGGAGGACCACTCGCTCGTGTAGCAACAGCTTCAGGGGATGTGCATTGAGTTTCTAGTCCGCGCAGAGTGTGGTATAGCAGGGGATGCCTACTGAACTCCTATAGAAGGCACTGCAAATGTTTTTGCTCGAGACTCTGCTCATTGAATTCATTAGGGCACTTGTTTTTAATGGGGAATGGGGCTATATTTTTCCCTGACAAATTAAAACACCCAGTGTTCCCACTCCCGCCAGGCTCCATTTGCAAAGGTTCTTCAACTCCCCTGGTTTTAGTCACTCCTCTGCCAAACACAAGACCAGCACTTTCCCACTGCTCAGGGCACTGTGGAGGTGAATTCACTGCTGTTTACAAGATGCTTGGATTCTTCGCAGCACAGATGAGCTAACAGACAAATATGGTTTCATGGAAATACACCCAGAGTGAGTCTAACTGTACTAGCACTGTTATATCATATCAGTAGTCAAAGCTGCTGATAAATGAGACTTTGTGAGTTAATCATGGGAATAATTTGTCCCTAAAGTCTGAAAAGCACTAAAAATCTTCCCCAGTGTTATGATGATGCCACACTAAAGAGAATGCCCCTTTGGATGGATCCTCTTCATTGCATAACTGGACTTGGGTTATCTTACTCTTCTTCAAGATCCCTAGAGGGTTAGGGACCAATTCCATAAATTTATGACTTTTAGAAAATACGTAGAACTGGACACTCAACTTCCAAGAGTCTGCTTTTTCTTTGTTTCCTGTACGTATTTTTATCATCCATCTCATCACTAGGTGGGCATGTTAAGATCTTCTGGAGGCAGAAACATGGTCTTCTCCAGTAGTGAAAGCAGCTATAACTCCAAGACAAACCAATGTTACCACAGGTTTTCCTGTGTGCTTCCAACTATCTGGTTGGGTTTTGGGGAAATTTTGTTTGACTTTTGTTAGCATATTGCTGTTACCTGTACTAAAAAAAAATCTAAAACCTGGGAATAGAAACTCAATAATAATATCATAATAATAATGTGAAAGTAATGTCACATTAATTTTTCACTGCAAGGTTGGTACATTAAAAGTAGATGTGCTAATTCATTACATTGGTGAAGCTACCACAATTCAATAGCACCGCTGAGTTTGAGAAAGTTACAGTAGGGATTGGTTTGATCTAACACCTTTAAATAATGGATCATCTTTTGAATATGATTTTCTTCTGCTTGGCAAAAAAAATAATTGCCTGGAAACATCTGAGAAATGGAGAACTACTCTCAACAATTAAGAGCATAAGAAAAATATAGAATAGATATCCAAGCAAATGACAGAAAATCTTTGTTATATACTTAGTGATCATGTCATTTCTTATAAGTGGAGAAATTTTGGCTGGTTTTACAAATATCTATCAAGTCTGCTATGAAACAAATAAGATTTGGGGTATTGCACTGTGCAGTTGAGATACTGTTTCTTGAGAACAATGTTTTATTGATTTCATTTGAACGTGTTGAAGCATGCAAATGATCACAGGTTTGGCAAGTTCTTATATGCCCAGAAACAGATGTACAGATCTTCATAGACATACATACTTCATATGGTTGCAGACAAATACTGTGGGGATGGGTACCTTAGAAAAATCATATTTGTGGGTATCTTGGATGTCTTTCCTCCTCCTTCTCAATGAAATATGCAGTTCTGCACTGATTTCTGGTTGTATTTATCCGAATAATAATACTTTGATCCCTGTGTAAAAATTATGAATTTTCTGCGTTGTTGTGAATGAGCTCTGTCACTTCAGCAATGAGGTGGCAGTCTCCCATTGCCAGGAGGCCAGGAAATTGTTGGAGGGGTTGTGCAAAGTGCTGGCAAATGACAGCTTAATCACATCAGTTGCTTCAAACACACATGGGCAACAAATGGGAATGAAAGGATCAAGCCTATATAAACAACAACAGTGCTATCTCACATCCAGACCTTTAAAGATTCAAAGGATGGACACCCATTGTAGCAAGATTGTGCTTTGCCAGCTGCATTTTGCAGGGCAAAGGCCAAGAGCTGTACCAAAATATTCTTCTGTGCAGCTTCTGAAAATCTGAGCAAGGTCAACACCTGATCTGCTCTCTTCTCTGTAGACCCTCTCTCCAGCTATCAGCAGAGCCCTAATATTGTACGTGTGGCACGGCTGGCAGCGTGCCACCTTTGGCTTCCAGCCCGCAGCTGATCCCTTCGTCCCTCCCACAGCGATGCTTCCCAGAACTTGGTTCCCATTGAAGCATTATAGTCCTTTGTCTTTTCCAGCTTTGGGTGGAGTTTGGCGTAATGCATAAAGGGAGCCAGAAGTATTTAAGTCTGTTCCTTGTCTCATGGGAGAGTGTAGAAAGAAAGGCATTTCCACAAGATCGTAAAGTCAAGTATAATAATAAGGATTACAAAGCAGGTAACTCCATATTTACTTATGCAATCTCTCAGCAGCCAACAATTAACAGGTGAGGCTACAGACAGCACAGCAGTAGGATGAGGGGCACCATATCACATCTTGCTCAATTGCTTTTATTTGCATGAATAATATCACTGCTAATTTTAATAAAATAATGTATGATATTAGTAAACAAGAGCATATTGTCAAAATGCAAGCAAAAGAAAAAAGAGTAAATGTACTTAAATTGGTCAGAATCCCATTTCAGTCATGTTTGTGGAAGGTGTATTTTAATTTACTTTACCAGGACCCTAGTGCCTGACAGAAAGTTGTGTAAGTGAATTAAGAGGAGACAATAAGAACTAAAATATGAAACTGGTAATTAGTTTTAACAGTGTAAAAACTTTAGAAGCTGCATTTCAATGCTAGAGTTTGTAATCCATATTCTTAGAAGTTATGCTTGTCATATACAAGATAAACCTGCCCTTACTGTTACAGCTGTCATGCCCTTTCGCTCCAAATTACACCAGTGTGCAAGGAGAAAAACCCATAGAATAATGGATACACATTTCTTTCCTGATGTCAGAATTATTGAATTAATGGCTGAACATGGAGTTTTTTTGACGGAACTCATCCATTTAGCAGGAGTGAAAAGCCATTAGCTAAGATGCAGTCAAACTGCATAAGGCCAGTGCACAGCCAAGACCCTTTGGACATCTTTGTAGGAGCGTATCAAGACATTTCCATGTCTCCCTGCTCTGTGAGACCAGTACAGTCGGTATGACGCTATCTTAAGCGTATGACCCTTTCCTAAATGCTAGGCCTGTCATTTCAAATGTGCATGTCAGGGTATAAATGAAGAATGATCTCTAGTCTGCACAATTGCTGTGATTCTCTGTGGTACCCAAGCCCTTGCGATGGCGAAGGATTCCCTGTCACCCGTGTGCAGTTTGTTCTTCAGTCTCTGTGTGCATGATTGGGTGGTCTATGATCTCTATGTTTTAAGACAACAGGGAGAGAGGACCATCTCCTGGTGTGATGGACATTTATCTTAGGTGAATTGTTCTGCAGCCACCTGCCTTTTGCTTTGTTTTGACCATAAGGAGAGCCTGGACCAATTCTTAAAGCAGGAGCCTACTTTTTGGATAGCCAGAGCTAGCAGAGGCAAATAGCATCCTGTATTACCATGGAATTAATTAATCTATCACCCTTGTCTTCAAGTTTAGATCTGCATTTAAAAAGTGCTGCAACTTTGGCACTTAAGGTTTCCTGCGCTGCACGCCATGACAAGTAATAAGGCATTCAACACACACAAAATTATGAAACCATCCGGGAAAAAGTTAACTCTCAGCTGTGTCCATGCTGCGGGACAGGAAACAAAAGTGATTCTGACTGTGCTTGGATTGTGAATTTGCTAGCAGAATAGATGTTTCTTCATGTAGAATAGCTACATTTTAAACTTAAGGATCTTTTTCAGCTCCAGTGCCTTGGATGTAGATGAATTCACTTCTGTATTCATATCAGTAAGTGGTAAAATTCTGCGAATGAACACACATAGCAGGGTTTTTTAGAAACCTTTGCAGATATCTTTCTTACATCTGCCTCCCTGATTTACTCCCTGCAGGTAAGATGTGTGACAGTTCTTCATGTAAGTGTGATTGGATTTCTTCAGTCCTTGGCATAAGCCCATCAACCTCTCCTATCTCTTATGTTTCAGGCAAGTCTTGTTCCATTTTCAGGCAGGGTCACTCAGCACAATCTTACACTGTAGCCTGTCTGGACTTTGCTCACTTCTTCTCCCATTTCCCTCTTTAACAGCATTGAAGTCAGCATGTATGCTGGAGAACTGTTAGTTCTAGTAATTCTGGTTGTCTTTAAGTCGTGACAGCTTTGCCAACTTCCTCATCTCATATACATGAAAAAGCACTTTCAGTGTGGAGAAATTTTCATTTCTGATATAAACAGTTGATTCATTTGCTTTAAACCACTATCTTCTTCTAAGCTGTTCCTTACTGCCTTTGGTCTCAGCAGTAGACGTGTTGCCAGAGGTAACGTTCTGATCTGCATCCTACTAATCGTTGTTTTTCTGTTGTCCTGGGGAAATGGGAAAAGGAAGAAGGTACAGCAAAACAAATGTCATTGCAGTTTCAAATACTGGGTTTGGTTTTGTTGCTTATTTGGGTATCACTGTGTTCCTGTCAAAATAGTGCATTGTACCGTGTGTCCTCAGGACAATTGCTGATGCCCTTCTGACCTTGCTGCAACATTTCAGAAGCCTCTCTGGATGTGTTCTCCAGAAAGAAAAACAACAACTTTCATTAGAAGATTCCACGGAAACCAGGCCTTATTTTTCTGGTTTCCAGTCACACGTTGCTGTGATCGTGAGTCAAATGCTTGCAGGGCCTTTGGTGTGAAGCTATGAACAACATTGCTTTAAATAGCAAAGAATTTATTTATATTCGATCTTGGGTCTGCAGCTCACAGTCAGGTAGTTGTATAGGAGCCATTCGTGCATCACCAGAAGTAGTTCATGTCAAGGAGAGCTGCCTTTCCCTTTCCGCACTGGAGGGCAGGAGGTGCCACGCAGATGGGTCCACGGCTCGGCATGGTATCTTGGTGCCTGCGGTGCCATGCTGCCATGGCACGTGAAGGCACCCTCTGCCTTGGTGTGTGAGTAACACCCCAGGTACCAATGTTGGACTGCCCCAGCACTGTGGGGAGAGGGGACATCCAGGAGCAGGCAGCCACATCAGAGCAGTAACAGAAGGACAGTGCCAGCTGATGACTTCTGTTCCTGGCCTATAATCCACAGCAAGAATGCTGTAGGACTCTGCCATAGGAGGCTGGTGATGCTCAGAGTTTACTACAATACACAAAACTTCAACCGCTAGTTAGGAAGTCCCTAAGCCACAATTTTCTAGAGGCTGGGAAAAGTACAGTGGGAAAATAGCGTAACATGCTTTCTCTATTCTGACAGTCTTAGGAACATCTACCTTTAGGTGCCATTGAAGACAAGGTAGACTGGCCTTTGGTTTGATCCATCAGCTTTTTCTTTTCTCTGGTATTTTCATGTAGTTTGTACTCAGGCAGAGCCCTACTTTTTGGCAGAGTATTAAAACCTGCTTAATGCTTGCTGGACTTGCAAGGATGCCTCTTGGAAACAGTACTACTGCCAAGCAGGCAAGAAGGGGTCGTCGCTTTAGGGTTACAGGGTGTTCTGTTCCACCCTTCCCAGTATGTACAGGGGGAGGCGAACAAAAGTACGGAAGAGATACATGAATGCTTGGAAATGTGGGTACTGGTATGATGTATCCAAGCTCAATGAGAAGCTTTTCTGGAAGCATTGCTAGGCAGACTGAAGCCTGCAAGTGTGTGAGCCTGATTTTGTGAGATTACCAGCCCCATTTTCTGTCCAAACAGGTTCAGATAGATTCATGTGACTACTGAATAATTATGCACTGCTTATCTGACTGAACTTCCAGTCCCAAAGATTCAGCATTTTTGGAAGGTTTACTCAGCTCTGGAAACCTTTAGTGAGACATTTTAACTGCAAGAGCACAGGCAACATCAGCTGATAAAATCTGCCATTTCCAGGTCTGTAGTACCACATAAACCTTTTTTTCCTGGGGCTCCAATTTTTAATACTTTCCCTGTACTACAAGATTGATCTTGTTCTTGTATTTAAAACTAGGACTCTTAATGGGCTATTGTGGAATGTTAGTTTAGGATCACTGATGCACACAACCTTACTTTGTTTCAGTGAGAAAATAGCATTATGTGTATTTGTAATAATAAAGAACAGCTTTAATTCCATGTCTACCACAGAAACATGCTATAAATAATATTCTGTCCAAAGTTAATCACACTAAATTTTGTTTTCATTAAGGCAAATACCATGCCCCTCTTTAATGCAATTGTACATACTACCATTAATAAATGACTTGAATTTTCTTTCACATTAATGCTGCTTGTAGAACAATATCATCTTACTTTTAATATGTTGATATCTTGGAATCCTTCTTCTTCTTAGTGTAATCTGAAATTTGTCGGCTAAACAGCTGTCTGTTGAATCTTTAAATGCCAGGACACTAAAACATAGGCAAAATTTGACTGTCATATTCCTTTTCACTTTTTCGCATCGGTGCTGTACCTGGCATTGATACCTTCTCGAAGCTTTGAAACTCCTGTGTTTCTCTCTGTTTGTAATTAAATACTCTTCAAGCTCTTGATTGCGTAGCAGAAGTGTAGCTTGGAGTTGCACATCTGCCAGCCCACGTATATGGCAAAGAAAAAATGTGAATATCTCTTTGCTGCCATACTTGATGCGTGCCTGTGTCCTTGTGCTCTCTCTCCCAGGCTGCACCCTTTAACTCCGTTCAGTTCTTCCCAACTTTCTTCATTAGCTCTTTCAAGTTTCAGTCCTTTCTTTCCAACTACCCTCGCCGCCTTCTCGTTGCCCATAACAGCCCCTCCTAAAGCTGCTTGTGGAAAGTACAGCTCTGCCATTTGCCAGAATACAAATACACACTTGCTTTGTGTGAGGACAGCAACGCTGAGTGAGCGTCCATGTGGAGCAACCATCAACAGGTGCCATGAAAGGGGCAGGAGACCATGACCCTGGAAACCACTTGTAAAACACCCATTAAGATTACTGCAACCCGGGGACACACAGTCTCATTGATACAGTGCAGTCTGTAAATTTGTCAGTAACTTTAGGTATAGGGTTTGTTTCATCAATTTAAAAATGCCGGTATTTGTTGCATGGAGATTATACTGATGAATATATTATGTATCCAGAGTATGTTTTATCTACGTTATTTAAGCTTAATATATGTTTTATGGTAAGAACTGGATGAGGCTGTATGGATTTTCAGTGTTTCAAAACAGAAGAAGAGAGAGGAAATTTTTGTAATAGCTTACAGAGTAGCTCCTAACATGAAAGTTTCCAGACTCAAGAAAGCTCTAAGGTGTATGCTTCATCTTAAATGATGAAATGGGGCACAGGCACACACCTGTAGCTGAGCAGTGCCTCAATACTGTTACAGAAATAGGCACTGTGGGAGGCAGGGTTATTAAAATTTGGGGTTCAGTGTTCTGGGTTTCCCACATTAAATGCTGGAATTGCATGGGAAGAAGAGTTACTCTGGAGGTGCGGCGAGAGTGGTAAGGTTTGACATCTGAGGAACCTTTAGGCCGCTCAGAGCAGGGGTATGAGTCCAAACTCAGCACAAGCTGGGAGATGCTAGTCCATCCAAAGGTAAGACACAACAGATGAGTCAACTGTGGTCACGGTTCCACAGGGAAGAAAACCTCTCCCCAGACCCTGCCAAGCAGCCTGCGGTTGTAGGAGCTGCTGTCTCATATAGGAGGTGAATTTGATTCCTCCTCCTGCGTAAGAGAGGGGGCTTCACTCACTCCTCCTCACGCTGTGAAGCAAACTGACTGCTAGTGCGGTCTGCACCTCACTTTTGTGGGGAGTTGTTGCCCCTGACCCAGCATTTTGTAGAGGGACGGCAGGTATGATTTGTTAATCATCTCCTCAGAGGGAGCAGCTTACTGCTCGTACTTCATCGCTAGCAGCAGAGCAGGGATTCATCCAGGGTTTCTGGAGATGTTGACAGCCGACTGCCCGGCTGGTGGTCTGTGCCAAGATGTGGCAGCGTGACGTACTGCTGCATCAAGCAATACAGACATGCCCGTGGTGGAGGAATGTCGCTGCCTCCTTGCAGCCTAAGTAAGTGTGTAGATGCCAGACCTCAGGTTTATCTTGCTCTGCTTGCTAGTCTGTTAGCTTGTTCCCCTTTCTTTGAACTGCCTTTAAGATTGATAGTGTGACAATAGTGATGCTAGTGGGAGAGAAGCACTCTCAGCTGTAAGTGGTGACAGAGCTTAACAGTGCGAAAGTCACCCCCAGTCATGTGAGCCGGTGGGAGATGGTTGTGGCAGAATCAGGCTGAAGCTGGTGAGAGCTGTTGTCGAGGCACACCTTCCCAGATGCTTCAGTCTCTGATGCTGTCACTCCTTGTGCCCTGCACCCCGTGAAAGCTGATAAACTGGGTTGATGAAAGCTTTGGATTAGGCAACTTGTTGGATTCTGCATGGCAAAGGGAAACTGATGGAGCCAGAGCACAGTTGCTCTCTAGGGCATTTGCAGTGTCACAGAGACCGGACTGTCACATCAGCTTCTTCTGTTGAGCCAACGTGAGGGCAACATGAACATTGAATGTGAAGGAGTGTTGCTGGTGGGAGGACAGAGAGCATGGGGACACAGTGAGGCTACTTTGTGAGTCGTGATGCCACCCCGTGCACAGATCTGCTGAAATTAGGTACTCCAGTTGCTGGCTGGGGCATGGAAAATTATTCACATACATTAAAATTCTTCACTCAGTGTGTGATAAAAGGCAGCCTGTAATCTTGCTGCACGGTTTGTGGCCAGTGCACTATGTTGTCACAAAGATTTCAAAATATCTCTTGATGTTAAGAGCTCTGGAATTTTCTTTGCTTCCATGGCTTGAAATGGACATAGTCCAGTGAGCTTCCTCACCCAACGCAAGAGCCATTTCTTTGCCAGGGGTTTTTTTAGATAGTGTTGAGGTTCTGTTTCTGGAGTGATTAAAACAGTTTCTGGCTTTGCTCTTGCAAACTGAATATTATTTCTTCAGAATCTGCTGGATTATTATTAAGCCAATAATCGCATATGATCATAACTATAGAAATTAATAACTACATTTACAGTAGTATATATATGATATAATTTTAGAGTATGTCTTAAAGCATTCTGTCAGTATGTCTAATGTTCTTACTTGGGTGATTGCTACTTTACCTTCAAATTAAAGTAAAAATAAGATATAGTCAGAGTCATGATTTGTCATTCCAACTGGAATTAGTCATTGGTCATCAAGATGCTAATCAAATTACCTGTTTCTAAAGAATTAACTTAATTTTACTAATATGTATGAATAGTTTCCAACTCTACCAAACTCTTCAACAAATTCTGAACCGTTGTTTGGATTCATCTTACCCAACTTCAGGCACTCTGGCAGTCAGGTGTCTAGTCTAGCCTGATTGCTGAGGCTGCCGCTGTAATCATCGAAGAAGGGTATGTCACCAGGAGATGCCCACTGCGCTTAGCTCAGACCTCCATTGTACGAGGGATCAGATCACTGTCAGGCTGCCCATCTCTCCCCACTGACCCTAGGTCTGGCCGAGTTTAGGGAGACATGTGAATCAGGCACCTTGGCCGGAGCAGTCCCATGTTACTGGGAGAAGTTGCCGTGTCCCAGGTTCAGCAGCGGTTCCCTTGGGTCAGGACAGCTACTGGGAAGGCTGTCGTGATCCCACGGCATTGGGGACGTGTTTCTGCACCACGTGGCTCAGGCACAGGAATAAACCAGAGAAAAGTCACTTTAGAGAAGCCCCCCAGAAGGTAGCCCTGGGCAGGGGTGCGGAGGGTTTCCGCAGTAGAGTGGGCATGGAAGGAGATGCAACTCCATCGCTGCCGCTCTGCTGCCAGACCCCTTGACGTCTGAGCCTGTGGCACTGATTCGGTGTTTCTGGTTGCCCCAAACCGTCCCGCTTCCTTGGCTCTGCGTTCGGCAGCGCTCCCGCCAAGCAGCTCCAGCCTGGGGCCTCACAATCGCTCCCCTTCCCCTGCCGGCTTCGGGCACCGGGTCCCGCGGCGGCGGGCAGCCGGGCTCTGGCGGGCGGTGTGCGGGGCCCGTGGGCAGAGCCCGGCCGCAGCCCGCGGGTG
>Ga0065711_1033920_pt1 | contig 24583 bp, 9 predicted proteins | sample Hoacrofraction12_FD_59098 | JGI IMG/M metagenome (GOLD analysis project Ga0065711, IMG submission 59098) | Hoatzin crop microbial communities from Cojedes, Venezuela - Epithelial fraction 12 v2 (version 2) | ecosystem: Host-associated > Birds > Digestive system > Esophagus > Crop | place...
CATCACGGTGTCCGCTGATTGACCTTTGTTTCTGCGCAAACTCAGTTCTCTCCTGGCTCCCATCCATACAGCAGGGTCGGTCTTGACCGGTTCTAGGCGACTCCCAGCCCCTACCAGGAACTAACCCCTTTGTATGGAGATGCAAGACTCTCTGCTGCAGTTAATTTAGACAATAGATAAGCACTATCAGTTTTTTAAATGCACAACAACTATTAGGTAATGCCACTTCTATTAAAATCCCTTTTAACCCCTTCCTTCAAGGCAAGGTAAGAAGTCAGGTCCAGGTCATTCAAATCATCTCAGCATGAGCAGGCAGTACAGCTGAGCACAGGTGTAACTACCATACAGCTCAGACCAGGGCTGGAGGTATTAAACTGAGCTGAAATGGGGCTCTTGGGCCATATGGACAGAGAGTGAGGAGGTCCTAGGGGAAGGTGGTCAGGGCCATTACAGCCTTAGTCAGCATACTCATGGCCCTGACACCATCTCAATAACTGTTCTCTTTCTTCAAAAGAATGATACAATGAATGAATTCATTTGTTTAGCAATGCTTTGTGGTGTTTGACTGTCAAATGTTCCTTTCTCAGCCATTTCTAGTGCCAAAGGTAAGTTCAATGTGTAAAATCTTAATCACAAATAAGAGCTGATCTTCATCTTCCTTCCACTCTGCAAATTGCTGTCACACTTGTTCCTTGTGTGTTTTAACAGTTTGACAGTAGAGATACGTCTTCAGAAAGGAATGAGCTCAGAATCGCCTAGAAATCAAATGTTGAGTACATGCTTGTCTCTCGATATTATCTGATGTTTATCTGATACTTACTGAATATTATCGATATTATCTAAGAACAAAACTAACAAGTATATACGCGTTAAGCCATAACCAATACTTAAAGGTATTCTCCGTCTGTCAGAATGTTTCTTTCTGACAAAATGAGGACAAGGACAGGTGCGACGATCTTCATAGGTCAACCACAGAAGCTGTAAGCAAACATAATGGGTTTGGTTTATTTTTTTAAAAAAGTTTCTTGAGATTTGCCCATATGTACCTCTGACTTTAAGAGAATAATAAATAGGTGACTCCCCAGCAGGTATAATCCATTATTTAAAAGTAACAGCAAAATCTTTCTTCCATGATGAGAAAATCAAGCTACTTCCTGGCATTTAGTGCAAAGTACCTGAGATTTTTATTTCTTTCTCCATCAGCATCTGCAGAAATTTAGAGTTGATAAAACTTTGCTAGACAGTCAGATTCCTGACACACTGAGTCAGATGTTCTCATCAGCCTACACTACAATGTATTTTTGAATAAAAGTAAACTGGTCATTTTCTTCCTGTGTTCGCTCTGTTAGGGGGTTGTAAAAACACTAACACATTGTAATTGAAATCTTGAGTCTTGCCCAGGCCTCAGACATAATTTAGAACATTTCTTTTCATACAGCTACATAAAACTATGAGGCCCAATTCTTGTAGAAAGAAACAGATGATACTCAAAACCTGAAAAGTTACTGAAAGGAGTTTCCTGCATTATAGGAACATTTTTTCTGACAAGAAAATTTGTGCATCCATGGAAACTATCAAGTTGCTGATGATTTTTTATTCTCCTGCTGAGATAAAAGCAAATTTTTCCTTACATAACACCTCAGCTATTGAGAGAGAAAGAACCCAATCTCTCAAGAATCATTTACTGGAAAACATGGGACTTTCTGGTATAAGAATTTCTAAACTTAGCTAGCTCCAGTACCCTGTGAACAGCAGTGTTTTCTGGTGCAACACCTGCTCTAAGAGGAGAAGTTTCTAGTTCCTTGGCCACACCCAAAGGGTGTGCATATATCTTCATTTTAACAGCCACATTCTGTTTTTTGCCACCTAAAACATTCTTAAAGATGTTTTTCAGAGTTTTTGTTTTATTACCCAGACGTGGCATCATGGTCTGAGCTACTACATAGTAGTAACAACTTGCCATATGCTCAGAAATGCTGGCTATTTTTGAAGCAAATGTGCAACTTCTCTTGAACGCTCAGGGCAAGTAAGACTAATGCTCCCTGGAAGCTTCAGTTCTGTGGTACTATCATTTCTATTTTCATATGCACAAATTCTTAATGTGCAATGAAGCTAATGTTTGCTGAATATGTGTTTTAACTGTGTACCCCTCCACCTCTGTTTGGAAAATCCATATACAAATACAATAGCAGTTCCCACACTTGCATCACCAGACTTCAGAAACTGAAGTGTTGACCCCAGACACATGATCTATCCCTTATTCTGGTGCCACACATTCTTCTTTCCCAAATAGGGACACCACTTTCATGCCTCGAAACCTCCCACCAAACAGGTACAAACCATAACCCTCACCTCTTCTTTTTTCTTTCAGAAGTCTAAGATTCACTTCACCATGGAAAGTATTTGCTCCTATTTTGTCTTATTGATACACAGCGAGACAGGTATGCAGGTTCAGGATTAATTTGATAGGAATTACAATCCTGATGTGAGTAGGATAGAGGTTTCTTCCTAGTACAGCAATTACTTCAAGGCCAAGTAACTCGACTATGAAAAAATATTTACCAGACAGCTATTATATCAAAACTTTCTCTAAAGTCATTTGGTGCTACACTGACTGTGGTTCAGTCTAGACATAATGAAATCAACTTTAAATGAATTCTCTCAGGCACAGGTAGTAGTCTAATATCATGAGCATCACAGGTTGCACAACCCACTAGAGATAAACAAGAGTTTCAGCCTCTGCTGAAATACATGCTACCATCTCTAGACTAAACCTACTATCTGAACTAAACAGTTAAATACCAGTCATTCATCTGGAATTGGAGAAGAGCTGATATCCTTGTCAGTGTTCCAGATCAGAAAAATAAAATTAATTGCTCATGTGCTGTCATACCAAATGTGAATGTTAATTAGGTTCTCTAAACTGCATGAAAATTACTGTAGTTTAATATCCTATTGAGGAAGCTTAGAAATTACCTGATGAGACATACTGTTTGTTTTTAAAAAAATCAGAATTTGTGGCCCAGTATCATTCCTATCAGTGTAACGAAATAATGATTTTGTGGCTGAGGTTCCAAATCTTTACTGGTTGAAAATACATTTTGTCTCTTGAAAATATGACACTGCAGTCTAATGCTCTTGCTGCTAAACAGTTGTCTGTTCTTGTTCAGTGGTGAATGGGGAGAAGAATCCTGAGGCATCTGCTTTCCCAGAAAGATTCAGAAGAAAAGAACTCCTCTGTCCATCTCTTGATTAGTAAGCGAAAATACAACTGCAAAGACATTTTCATTTGCATAATTTAAATTTCAGAAGTGACAACCTAGGAATCATCGTGATGATGTATTCTCTCAGCGATAACCATGTTGTGAAAAAGAACTTAGAAAGTAGGAAAACATCCTCCATAGTGTAAGTGACCTTATTTCAGATCTTTTCTCCAATGTCTCATGTATTCCCGGTTTCCCTTCAGTACTGGGGGGTCTCTTTGCTGAAGTTCTAGAAATGTGCAATATGTGTTCTTCTTTGAAAAAAGACAGCAATAGGAATGAGGTTAACCTTTAAATAAACCTACTATTGTTATAATGTTGTTCAGTGGTGAAGCTTCTTGTGATGACTAGCATTTCCTTGTACATAAACTAGAAACTAACTTGCTGCAATCTATCTTAATAGTTTCCTCCTCAGTGCTGCTGAAAACCCAGTCAACATTTTTAGACAGCTAAGACAGAAATTACTGATCTTCTAATGAATGTTGGACCTATCTTCGCTGTAACATCAGTTATTCTCACTATATTCAGATTATATTTCCAAACTACATTATAACTGCATGAAAGATACTGGTATTAACTAACAGTACTGGTATCAATTGCTGTGTGAAGTCTGGTAGTATAGCACCTAAATTGTATAACAAACAGATTTCTAATTTTTATTTTACTAAATGATAACCTTTTTTTTTAGACAATGTGTTTTCACATGTATGAAAGGTGACCATAATTTCAGCATGAATAGAGAGTATGTTATTTTCAATTTCACAGGATAGTGTTGCTTTCATCTCCTTTATTCTTAGAGGAAAAGAAAAAAAAAAAAAGGGAGCAAAGGAGAGAGTGAGTGAGAGAGGGATGAGATTGGAGTTGAAAATGGCTGTTTAAAAAGAATCCGAACACTGGAACTGGTTTGGCTTTTCTGCATTCCCTTCAGGAAAAAGATAAAGCTAATCATATATTTTGATATGCTCACTTTTACTGCAAATTGTTTACTTATATCAAGTTTTCTGACATTATTAAAAAGTGTATTGAGGAAAAATGTCAATTTCAGATATATCTAAACCAGCATAATAAAACAGGTGATCAGAAAACTGTGCGCACTGAATTACACATGCCAAGACAATCACCTTTCCCTTGCTGAAAATGGGGAGTGAACTTTTGACCAAGAAATATTTCTGAAAGGCCCAGAATTCATCCTCTAAGTCCTATTTCACAATCCATTACTGAGATATAATGCTGTTGCCAGCAAGGTGTTACCTGCACCACTGTCTTCTACTTCTTGTCCCAGCAGTAACAGCTTAACTCTCTGTAATTGCATGTGGGAGATGTTGTTACTGCTCCTGTGAGTAGAGGGTTTGCAGTAGATCTAATCCAAACCTATCCTGTAATCAGGATCATGCCGAGTGAACAGTTTGGCTTGCTGAACCAAATAATTTCTGTTTTCTGAGGGGGAAAAGAGACTGGAAATGAATTATCTCTGCCTAAGCTTCTCCAATTTTTGTGAGGGGTTATGCAGGCCATATCTCCAGTTTCTTCTATCGGGTAGATTTCATGCACAGTTTTCGCTATCATAATTTTATTTTTTCTGTTGAAAGACATATTATGGCAGAAAATTCCTAACCAGTTCCACCTGCAGGACACTAGTTAGTGTACCACTGATTGATTTTTACTATGTTCTGCTTGGGAAGTCTGACTAGCTTAAGACTAAAGAATCTTGAGCTGAACATTTGAGTAATAATGCCAGCACAAGATTTACTGGCTGCTGCTGCTGCTGCTGCCGCCAGTAATAGCAGAGGATATTGCTGGATGGAAACAGAGTTCTGCAAAAGAACACGTACCTGAGGAACACTATTCTGGAAAAAGGAATGAGACTGGGATGAGATTACACTACAATAGATTTAGTACTTGCTATTCAAAACATGTTACCATGTCAATAGGATTGTTTCTTATCACTATTGATTTGTATATCCATGAATAAATATGTGGCTATAATGTCAGCTGTATGCATTACTAATAGTTAAATAGAATCTTTCTTTTTGTTTGTTAAAGATAATGGTTATTTGCATCTAATTTTCGTGTGATTTGTTTCATTTTACTTACTTTTATTTGACCTGAAGAAATGTCACAAAACCAAATTTTTTTGAAAAAACTTTTTGTGTCACTCATGTCAATCCCGTTCATGACACGCTCCCTTTGACTGTCAGGAGGATTTGTTTAAAATAATTTTATTATTCTCTGTCCATCCTTTTTGGATGGAAATTTGATCATGATCTTATATGCCAAAGTACCATAGTTAGATTTGTGCAATCGACATAGTGAAAGTAGTTATCTCCTCCTAGTTATAACTTCAGACATCTCCTCTGAAATCTGAGGAGATGTTCAAGTCTTTCACTGCTCAGCCAACAATATTGATGCAAAGCACTGATTCTCCTAGTGCTGTATTCTTCCACTATTTTGAACACTGAAGCTATTTCATTTTACTTAAATTATACTACTCCCTCTCTACAACCCCAACCATTAAACAGCCTGTCCAATCAAATGGTCCAGTTTATTCTCACCTCTGACCTAAAATTCTGTTACCTTTGGTCACATTAGCTTAAGCAACACATAAGTAGCTTTTAGCACCATCTAGCTAACTCCCAATGTAACATACTTCACCAAATTTTCATAATTCCTTTTGGAAATGTCGTGAGTCCATTTCTACAAACCTTACACATTGTTCTTATTTATCCCTCTGTATGAAATTAATCTAACAAATAAAAGCAGAAAATCTTCCCTGATGTGTTTGTAGGCTCATTCTACACATGATAAAATGCACTTCAGTAGCAAGCAGAATGTGTCTGGAAGGGCAAGCGTTAGTAAGTGGTTCACACAGGTTCTCTGCTGTGGTATGGGTAGTCTGTGGTGGGTGCCGCAATGAAGCCCCTGCAGCACTGGTTATGCAGACTGCCACTACTCTTTTCCGCTGATACGAATGTGACAGTCACTTCAACATGAAATGGATTACTGGTTTCATTCTTATTGTTATGCAGTATGGTAAATTTTTCAAAGAAAACCATAAGAAGGTAGAAAGATGTGGAAACAAAGCTAAGAATATTTTATGATTAATTTTACATTTTCTTATTTAAAACTACGATATGTAAGAGAAATTATATTAAAATTGTTTACTGTGTCCCGTAACAAAAAGAGGACAAGTAAGAGGAAAGAAGCTCTTCTCTTTCTAAGCAAGGAGTAGACCAGCAAGTGTGATTTCTTCAAGGATATCTGCATTTCTCCTTTTTTTTTCTTTCCTAAACTCACTATATAAATGTTATCTTTACAGCGCCTAGAAGTTCCTACAGGAACCCTGTACATCAGACACTTGCAACAGCTTTCTGCTTCCAAGGTAATAAACCACTGTATATGCTGAAACTTTCTCTTTGAGTCTCCTAATCATGTTTTCCTGTTGTGCACCTCTGCCATCAAGCAATATGCAACTGGAGCACTTGAATAGTAGCTTCATTTCATTTGCATAGGTTCAGGGGCATAAAATAATTTTCACATGGAAAAAGCAGAAAGCCCGAGCATTAAGGGACCTAGCTTGCTTGTGGATAAAATTCTTAAAGTTTCAATAGGATGCAAATTTTCAAATCATAAACCCACTGTGCGAGAAAAATCATGATAGTGGAAAACAGATGTCATTAGCTAGCAGCAACAATTAGATTTAATATTTACAACTGACTTGATATAAGATTTGTAATTTTCCAGTAATCCAGTTGGCACTGCATTAGTAAAGGAATGCTGTGAACTTCTGTGGTTTTTTTCTGTTGCATTAAATTAATACACTACATTAAACATTAGAAGAAAATAAATTGATAATACTACACAAATACAAACAGATATTTTTATTCTATTCAACACAATTCCCAGCAAAGCACAGTTCTGAAAAAGGACAAAACTTAAAATATAAGATAATTCCAAAATTTAACAGATTTTTCCCAACAAAGTTATTTATACACTCACAAAGTAGGATCTTTTCAGTTACCTAAAGTAGGTTTCATTGTATTTAATAATGCCTAAAACATTTCAACAGACTTCTCTTAGAAAAAGTAGAAAATCAGAATTAAGTTAGCTTGTAAGTGGCACTACTTCAGATATTATGGTTGCTGATATTGGTGAGGATCTGAATCTTAGATAGCATGGATAAACAGTCAGGATTAATGCAACTAATGTGCCTACTTTTCTTCTGCTTTTCTGATATATAGTTTGACCTGGTTTTTATAGTATTTAGTAAACCTAAAAGGTAATTGGATGAGTTTTCATATATTGGGTTTTTTGTTTTTTTTTTTTAGATTTCTTTTTCTATTTCAGTTAGCTTCTGAAACCGCATTTTTAGAATTAATGACTAAGATACCTTGAAAGCTGAATTGAGGCTGACAGTCATTTCCAGAAATGAGGAATCTGGCCCAACTGGGTAATTTTAGGGCATTGACTTCCCCTAGAACTCACCAAGTGTGATTTATCTGCAAAATATTGAATGCTACTACAGAATATGTGATGTATTTGTAATATTCTAGTTGCTGTGGATTGGTCACCTTAATATGGTGAAAGAGCAATCTGCTGTTTTATTTTTTTGTTCCATACACACTTTCCCCATTACAGGGAATATTTTCTCCCTTTGGGAGCAATGTGTGCCATAATTCAATTCATTAAGATGCATTAACTAATTGTCTCCATTCTCTTGCAGTTAATTAAACTAAATTAAGTCAATTATACTTTTCTATCTCTGTCATTTCCTTTGCCTAATCTAAATTGGAGAAAGCGAACCTTATCTGGGAAATAAAAAAGAGAAATCATTCCCCACAGCAGAAGCTGAAGCCCTAATATCATAGTGTGATGATAGTTTAAAGTCAAAGTGATATAAAAGACTTTTAGCCTTATTTACCTATTATAAAGATTGATTATCTGGCTTTTATTGTGGGGTTTTTTTGTTGGTTTGATGGGGTTTTTTTTATTCAGAACACGGTTACATCATTCCAAGAAATAGACATTGATGTACATTTCATTTAGGAACTTCAGCATAGGACAGCCAATGTATAAAGCTGTCATGACATAGCACTCAGCAGCTAGAATGTAATTTTTATGTCAAATAATCACTGAATTCCTGTTGAAATGGGAAATAAACAAACAAGTTTCACATAAATTTATTTTCTTAAAGAAAAGTCTATATAAAATTTTCAGATTTGGTTAGCTACTGGGAAATAATAAAGTTAACCCTGTAGATTAACTATTCCATCCCCCCTCCTTTTCTCCTTACCTTTTTTCTGGTAGAGTTATATTTCTGCTACTGCAATGAAGTCAGAAAACTAAATTTGGGAAGATGTTCATGATAATGAAATAGAACTTTTCCAGAAGTAACACCCCACCAGCTATAAATACAAAAGTTTCTGACCTGTGGAGACCACTGAGGATCACAATAGAAGGTGAAAAACTTTTCTTCAGCTCACTTTTTTTCCTCTCTGTTAACTATGGTTATGAATGCAAACACCAAATAAGAGCAACATCACTGTTATGGTTTGGCTGCGGTCGGCAACAAAAGCGCCACGCGGCCGCCCCTCCCCCCACCAGGGTGAGGAGGAGAATGGAAAGAAACAGGCAGAAACTGGTGGGTCGGGATAAGGACAGTTTAACAGAACAGGAAACAAAGGGAACAGGAACAACAACGGTACAGATAAGGGGAACACACAAAACAAAACAGACCGCACAACAGAGCCGCTCTCCCGGACCGCCGCTGCTGCGCGCTCCCGAGCTGCGAGTGAGTTCCCACCACCCCGCTCCCCCCCCACCGGAACCCAGCATGACGGCACATGGTATGGAATACCCTGCTCTGTTTGGCCGGGTTGGGTCAGCCCGCCCGGCTGTGTTCCTTCCTGGAGTCCGGTGAAAATTAACCCTGTCCTGGCCAAACCCAGGACAATCAGTATTACTTTAGAAGTAGTGCTGAATTAGTCTAACTGGTGACCACAGATGGCCTGTGAATTCTCTCTGTGTTTATTCTCGCTTGGTACAAATATGCAGCAAAAGAAGATGAAATGTCTACGAGTATGAAGATAAGAAACACTTTCTGTGAACCATTTGACTAAAATGCATTCATTTCCAGCCCAGAGCAGTTTACAGTATCTAACATTTAAGCTGGTCATGACACAGTTTGGGAATTTGAGAGATATTAAATGTTTTCTGCTTTACTGTCTCTCTATCACCTCTTCATTCCTTACAAAATGGAAACTCAGCCTTTTCTGTTTTGAAGTTGTAGCTTTTGGGTGAGGCATAATAGCATCCAAATAAAGCATTTCTCATCCCATTCACCCTCTGTACTTGGAATCAGATGTGATAGTGCACTTATAAAATAGGTTACTACCAGTGAAGAGGTGGTACGGGGAAAGGGATCCTAGATGCTGGTTTAGACAGGTCTCTCCTCTTTATCACAATTTTATGTTGTATCAGCTTTCATTTTTCTCCGAACAGAGAACTCTTTTCTTTATCTGGCTGATGATTCACTTCAGTCCTTCTATAAGTGACTTGTCACAAGAAGTACTATTCTATCTTTATATATATATATGTGTATGTATATTTCAATCTCCAAAGATCTATAGTGCCCTGGCATTCTTCACTGACTATCACAGAATCATAGAATCACAGAATGTTAGGGGTTGGAAGGGACCTCTGTGGGTCATCTAGTCCAACCCGACTGCCAAAGCAGGATCACCTGCAGCAGGCTGCATCCAGGCAGGTCTTGAATATCTCCAGGGAAGGAGACTCCACAACCTCTCTGAGCAGCCTATTCCAGTGCTCTGTCCCCTCAAAGTGAAGAAGTTCTTCCTCATGTTCAGATGGAACTTCCTATGCTTCAATTTGTGCCCATTGCCCCTCATCCTGTCACTGGGCACCACTGAAAAAAGTCTGGCCCCATCCTCCTGATACCCGCCCTTAAAATATTTATAAGCATTTATGAGATCCCCTCGCAGCCTTCTCTTCTTCAGGCTGGACAAGCCCAGCTCCCTCAGCATTTCCTCATAAGACAGATGCTTCTGTCCCCTCATCATCCTCATAGCCCTCCGCTGGACACTCTCCAGTACCTCCTCATCTTTCTTGAACTGGAAAGCACAGAACTGGACACAGTACTCCAGATGAGGCCTCACTAGGGCAGTGTAGAGGGGAAGGAGAACTTCCCTCGACCTGCTGGCCACACTCTTCTTAATGCACCCCAGGATCCCATTGGCCTTCTTAGCAACCAGGGCACACTGCTGGTTCATGGTCAACCTGTCATTCACCAGCACTCCCAGGTCCCTCTCCACAGAGCTGCAGTCCAGCAGGTCCACCCCAAGCCTGTACCGGTGCATGGGGTTGTTCCTCCCCAGGTGCAGGACCCTGCATTTGCTCTTGTTGATCTTCATCAGATTTCTGTGTGTCCAACTTTCCAGCCTGTGCAGGTCTCGCTGAATGGCAGCACAGCCTTCTCGTGTATCAGCCACTCCTCCCAGTTTGGTGTCATCAACAGACTTTCTGAGGGTACATTCTAACTCTTCATCCAGGTCATTGATGAAGAAGTTGAACAAGGCTGGGCCCAGTACTGACCCCTTGGTGACACCACTAGTTACAGGCCTCCAACTAGACTCAGCGCCACTGATGACAACCCTCTGAGCTCTGCCATTCTATGTCTTCCTGTCAGTAGATTTCTAGATTTTTGTTCCTAAAATTGCTTTTCATTAAGAACAAAAGTCTTCGGAATTTTTCAAATAATTCTTTTTTTTTTCACCGTCCTTCTTATTTACCTAAGCTGACCTCATAAAACCTGAGCTGTGAGGACCTTAATGACTAAATGAATTCAGAAATATGCATCTTTTTCCAATAAATCAACAAGAATGCTTTGTTTACACCATTTCAGTTTTGATCTTTATCCTGTTGCTTTTCATGAAAACTTCTAATTGTGTATCAATATCCAGGACACATCAGGTAGCTGAGAAAGCATAAACTTGTCTTCATAGTAGAGCAAAGAATTTTTTATCAGACATATTTTACTACACTAAACACTAATCAAAGTTTTCTAATTCTTAAATTAAGGAATTGATATTTGTTTTCTACCTTATCTATTCAGAACCGGTGTACCTACCAATGTTTTCAAGCTTCTTTTTTGCTTATGAGGACATTGTCCATGAGTTAGAATATATCGCCAAGGGGGAATAAAGAAGGTCTTTTTGGTGCATTTCTATATCTTCCCTCTTCAAACACTCCATTACTTTTCTGCATAGGAGCTACCCTGCCCTAAAACACTTCAGAATTTATCTTGCTTTTGCTAAATCTGGAAATGACACTGACCAGTCTCATTGTTGACTGTAACACAGATCTCTGTGATGGAGAGATGGTGAGACTAACTGGTGTTTATCGAAGTACAGAGTATCCTACAGTAGCAGGGTTACTAACTAGTGTGTCAAGATAAGATTATGCACTGGAAAAGGAAAGCCACTCTAATCTCAAAAGATTGGTTTGAATAGGAAATGTAGCATTTCTTATTCAGTGATATTGTGCATTGAAACCTTAAAGCTGGGAACTGTGTGTGGAAAACTAATAGCTCTGGGCTGCCTTTGCTTCTGCATCTGGGCCTCTTTCTGACTGTAATTTTATTTTTACTTTACATCAGAGGGCTGGAATAACCTTGCATTCATGCAGAAGGTCACTCTGTAGTTGTACTCTATGGTGTTACGGTACTCTGAAAGATATGTTCCATTAATAAAATACATCTTCTCTTAAACAGCACGCAAGCTTGCCAGGGATGTTTTTTTAAAAACAAGCAGCAAAGAATTTATAATACCACAAGATATCTGATTCCTTCCAGACCTTACTACTTTCTCCTTCTTAAACAAGTACAGATGCAATAGTTCATATTGTCTTCAGACATATGTTTCAAAACTCAAGTGCCTCATTTTCTCTAGGAAGGTTCTTCTCTCTTCTCACAGGAAAGAAATATGATTAAAGAGATGGAAAAAAATATCAAAATATATCTTGGTCTTAGCCATCACTAAATTACTATTTCATGGGTATGATGGTGTTTGAGGCAAATAAAAATCACAGAGTATATAGATGAATCAACAGCAGTAATTATTTGTTGACCTTGCTAGACTAATAGTGCAGACTACAAGAAACCTTGGAAATAACAGTTTTAACAATGGAGTGGATATAATATTCTCATTAACAATGAAGAATCTCAAATGTTGTTCAAAGGCAAAATAAAAATCTTAGCTTACATGCTGTGTGTTCTGAGTATTTTGCCTATTGTTATCTATATATTTCTGAATGCAACCCAAATTTTTCCTTCAGTAAGGTTTGAGGTAGAAGGCAGCATCTTGCAAATGTGTATCTTTGGAATACGACTGCTCCATAGAAGCCATTCAAGAATTTTTTATGCTATGGCCATCTTCCTCTTCCTCTTCCTCTTCCTCTTCCTTTTCCTTTCTTTTTTCTTTTTCCTTTTTTCTTTTCTCTTTTCTTTTTTCTTTTTTCTTCCTTTCTTTTTCTATGATTTAATGTTGTGTTGTTTATTTTCTTCTAATATAAACAAACACAAAGCATGAACCCACAGTATTATGAGAAACCAAAAGAAAAAAAAAACAGATATGTAATATTTGCTAATAAATGATGACAAAGTAGAAAAAATTGAAAAGCATTCTGCTCCAAGGGTTCCACCCTGAGAAGAGTTCTCTTCAGTATCTTTCATGTCTTTCTCTTGATTTAGCCAAGAGAAGTTAGCTAACAGTTTTATATAACAGACAGGAATATGTTAGACAGTAGAAAAGCACTGAAAGATTTTAGCTAGAGAAACAACAGAAAATAAGTCCAGATAACCTCGTAATCATGTAAAGATGTAGGTGATGGATGGATGTTTTAGTGGACTGCCTTCTTCAGCAAGGAATTTATTTCTCACATTAGAAGTCTTGGCCTAAGATGAGAAGACGTCATCCTACTGATTTCACATTGCATTGTGGTTTAACCCCAGTCATCTGCTAAGCCCCACACAGTCACTCGGTCATTCCCCCACAGAGGCTGGGGGAGAGAATTGAAAGGGTAAAAGTGAGAAAACTCATGGGTTGAGACAAAGACTGTTTAACAGGGAAAGCAAAAGCTGTGCACGCAAGCGAAGCAAAACAAGGAATTCATTCACTACTACCCATCAGCAGGCAGATGTTCAGCCATCTCCAGGAAAGCAGGGCTCCATCACGTCTAATGCTTACTTGGGAAGACAAATGTCATCACTCCGATGTCCCCCCCTTCCACCAGATTTATATGCTGAGAATGACATCATAGCGCATGGAATATCCCTTTGATCAGTTAGAGTTAGCAGTCCCAGCTGTGTTCCCTCCCAACAATTTGCGCATGCCCAGTTGTTGGAGTGGGAAGCCGGATCGGCAGTAACGATATTGTCTCAATATGAGTAAAATCGTTCTCCTTTATTAGTCAGCAAAACAGGGTTTATATAGTGAAACAATTACAGCCTCTGATTGGTTAGTCACTCCCAACCATATAAGGGCAAAATCGCCTTTACTCGCTACGATTGGTGCAGATCATCATCTCGATGCAGAAGCGACGATAAAGCAGGAAGCGGCTAGGAGGCAGGAAGCGGCAGTGCGGCAGTCCCCCTGTGCCAGCGTTCTGTGTTCGCCACTTTACTTTCTCAACAGTGCTCTGTGTTCACTGTTTTCCAGGCTTATCTCCGGTACAGAGCCTGGGTTGCTCAACGGCACCAAACTATGTCCCCTCTTGTCCAACCAGGACTCCACACCCAGTCTACTCACTGGTGGTGCAGTGTGAGAAGCAGAAAAGGCCTTGACTGTGTTAGCACTGCTCAGTAACAACTAAAACGTCCCTGTATTATCAACAATATTTTCAACACAAATCCAAAACATAGTCCCATATGCGTTGCTATAAAGAAAATTAACTCTACTCCAGCCAAAAACAGTACACATTGTTAGGTTTTTACCTAATCAGAAAAATGGCACAGGGTTTAGTATTTAGCTAATATAAATAAATTAAAAAAAAATAACAAGAAGGGAGAGTGTTCTAATAAGGAAAAAAAAAGTCTAGTAGACAACAAAGTACTTCATATGCAGAAAAGTAACTAAAAAAGACAATGATTATAATGACATAAAGATAGAAATGTAATGTGAAGTAGCTCAGTTTCTGAAGGAATTCCATTTCCTAGCTCTGGAGTCAATTTCCTTAGTGTTTTCACCTTTCTTTTCTGGTTAGTTTTGTTGTTATCATTTTTTTTTTCCTGGAGGAGGGGACAGTACATCAACAAGAAGCAGGTCATCAAAAATCACAGGAGGTACCCCAATGAAAAAGTAAAAAATTGTGACTGGAGTTAGAGGTGATAGAAAACTGACTTTTAGGTCATCAGTCCAAAGTAAAAAGTTACTGAAACATGCATTATTTCTTTAACGAATATGTATCTGAAAAGTAAATTATCAATGAAATAAGACAATTAAATGGACTGGTTTATCCATCATTCTTCATATCACAGGTGAAAGGTCCTTGGAGAGGAATGCACAGCCTTTTTGATCATTATATTTTCTTATTGCTCTAAGATCAGTTTATATAATGAACTCCATGCTGAAACACAGACTCAGTTGTTTATTAAACTCCATCTCAAACCTGTTCAAATAGACTTCTGGAACTGTAGTGAGAGATCCTGGGTGAAGATACTGTTAGAGCAACCATGTATAGGAAGGAAAGTTCATATAGTGCTGTGTTCTGGTTCCTGTTTTTGTTACTAAAGGAAGACTAGAAAGGTCTTTCTGAATTTTGTTAACCCATTCAAACCTCTGCTGTTTACTGAAGCAAATTACTATATCCACACAAAGAACCCGATGATGGTTCATAGGAAGCCCAGTGTCAGACAACTTCTTTCGAATATTGGATTACTGAGCACTAAAATCTCCTGGATCAGTTTAGCCTATAATTAATGTGGATGACAAGAAGACAGCAAAAAAATACCACTAAAATTAGTGCTTTCCATCTACATTAATTTAGCAAATTAATGACTTTGAAATAGTCCCTAATCAGAAACAACAAGCATGCAGAGACATTGCTAATTTAGGGTTTTTTGGTAACTCTTAAGAAAAAGAAAAAATAAATGAAGTGTGTTAATGCAGAACATACAGTAAACAAACAGTAGTGGAAAGTAATGAAGAAGTGTAGGTTAATGAGTAACACTACAGGCTTTTTAATCATCTTTCTTGTTAAGGACATTCAAAAAAGGAGACTGTGCTACTGTAAAATTAGAAATACAGGCAATTAGAGAAATTAATATAACTGTAACTCCCTGCCAGTGCCTATTACCTGAAACTATGTTTTCATGTTCTGGGTGACAGTGGTTGTTACCACAGAGTTTTGACCACTGCCTTGGTAAAGGTTGTTTTCACTCAAGTTAGTGATTGTAGTTCGCTAACTTCAAACTTGAATGTTGGAGATAAACATTGGTGTCCTCACTTGCAAACACTGTTAGGTGAAATACTGAGGACCTGACAATTTTAGATGTTAATACCTCATGCTTAGATTGATGGGTAAATAATCAGGAGCCTTCTCTTCTCCAGGCTGAACAGCACCAACACTCTCAGTCTTTCCTCATACAAGAGGTGTTCCAGCGCTCTGATCATTTTTGTGTCCTCCTCTGGACCCGCTCCAACATGTCCATGCCTTTTCTGTGCTGAGGGCTCCAGAGCTGGATGCAGGATTCCAGGTGGGGTCTCACCAGAGTGGAGTAGAGGGAACCTATATTGCATACAGGTTCCACAGAAAATTAGCATGGGGTATTAACCAATGAGATATTCACTATAGTATTATAAAACAGGAATAAATGCTTGGATTAGAGCTGTTTCTAAAGTTATTTTAAATTATCAAGTAGCTATAACTGCAACAGTGATATGGTAAAAAACCAAACACTGTCACATGATTTTTGCAAGTATGAAGTCCAGCTGTAAGCAGACTGACTTAAAGAACTGTTTACTGAAGCCTGCTGAATGTCTAAACACATGAGCGAAGCATTTTGTGGGTGGGGAGTGCAATCCGTATTTTAGTGCTATTTAGCTGTTAGCCTTTCCCTTTGTAAGCCTTGTCTTTCCTTGGTGCCAGATATACAGATATTCTATGTATCATACTGTGGCACTCGGATGTAACATAAACAGCTCAAGATTGGAATTTTCAGTAGAATTATGAATAGTAAGAATTTCTAGTTTTGAAAAAATTAACACTAAATTGGGGGGAAAAATGATATGTCCTTCTCTTAACATGACAGAAAGTGCTCTGGAGCGATGTACTTTCCTAAAAAGGCTGCTAAGTGTCTTCCCTAACGTGAGGAAATTGCTTCCAAAACCTTAATGTTTCTTCCACTGACAATAAGTTGAACAACATGCAACTTAAAAGCAAAATACCCTCCTGAAATGGATCACTCAGGTGACACTCAGAACCGTCCCTGGGATCCTATGGTGAAATCGGGCATGTTTGCCCTAGGAGAAATCAATCCATGTTCAAAATATATCATACTTACAGCATTTTCTCATCTTTGATACCAGCTAATCTATTCAAGGTGTGTTATTAATCTGCTGTGTGGGACAAGATAACTGGATTTAGTGAAGTGGCAACTTGAAAGTGAGAAGAGCAGCAGATATATTAGTGGCTCAAACTACTTAAGCCATCTGTTGAAAAATCAAGTTCATATAAAAAAGACTTTATAGCGTAGAAACATGGAAATTCACGGGACACAGTACATTGTTGTACAGTTGTCCCCTGGGAGTAGAAGTGACCCAGACATAAATATGCCTGTTGTTTCAGTCTCAGAACAGATGGCCAACCAGATTGCTCAGTTCTTCGGGATTCCACAAAGAGTGGTCATTTGCAGAATAGTACGTACCGTTCTAGCACGGAGTTTCGTTTCCTGGCAAGAAAGTGAGGAGCTCATTGAAATATTGGTCTACAGAAAGGCTAAGGTTCTTCTGGAGCTCTCCTCTAAACAGGTCTGTTCTTCTACTCATATAATATAAATAGGAACATAAACCTTTATTTTTTTCCTTCAAAACATCTCAGAGAGCAAAACCTTCTCTTGAGATAACATAGGATAGTATAAAATTATTTCAACTAGCTTTTCTGAGCTCATAAGCCAATTTCTGTCAGAAAGCAGTAATTACATTACTATTCATAATCATCTCATACTTGTCCAGTAATTCTGTATATATTTTAAGTTCTTTAATTTATTAATGGCTTTTTCTGTTTTATTTTTGAAGGGCTTTTTAAGGGCTTTTTTGTTTCACAGAGCTCAGAACTGATATGACCTCTTAAAATATGTATTTTTATTAAATGAAACAAATATTGATCTTATATGCTTTAAGTGAAAGCTAGAATTATAGTCAGCAAGAAGCAGTAATGATTTTGATATCTTCAGAAAATACCAATGAATACAATAAGCACAAAAATATAGAAAAAATTTTGTTCAAGTGTTCTTATCATAGGCATTTCACAGTATTTATTGCAAAGAAAAGAATAAAAAATACTGTGGCAGAACACTATTTCTACAGTTTTGTTAATGGTCCAGTAACTTAACAGGCAGATTTAGTGGAATAAAACTTCTCCATGCCATATACTTTATCTCTAGCTGAATGTTCTGCTCATAAAGGAAATTATGGAAAGCCATCTAAAATATCATCCATTTGGAACATCAGACTCCTTCATAACAGGGAGAAGGAAAATTATCCCATGTGATATTTTAATTCAAGAATTTTAAATGTCAAGACCAAAAAAACCCACCCTTCTTTGTAATGGATATTAATTCTTAAAGCTTCAAAGTATGAACTAACCTTTAATTTACAATATCAGGAAGCTTTCCTTGCAAGTGTATTCCTTTATAATTGCATCTTTTTGGTAAATAATTTCTTCTGAGTCATCTGAGCCTCTTACATGGTAAACTATTTCCCAGATTAGATGTGTGACTAAGCTAAAGCTATATGGTGACTCTAAGGACTTTATGAACTGCTCACCAGCCACTTTTCATCTGGTGAAATATGGGTGTCCCCATGCTACCTTGGAAGTAAAAATCCCACACATTTAGCTTGCTAATTGTTCATTTATAAGTTCAATATTCTGTTGTTTTGTCTCCAGATGAATGACTTAGACATCAAAGATACCAGCAAAGAACAAAGGTACTATTTTGGTAAGAAACTTTCCTCAGAAGTCTCAAATGAATTTTCAAGAGAAAAAACCTGTGAGAGATTTACTTACCTAGCTCACATGAAAAGTATTATATTTACTTTTGTTGTATTTCAATTTCCAGGGTTTATTTTTTCACTTAGTTTCCAACAGATAAAAGCAAATTTTATTTTTGGAACTCATGGTGCAAACTCAATGAAGCTTCAGTAACAGAAATTTCTGCATTATGTTCTAATAAAGTTCATTTCTGAAAACCAAATATGCCCAGGGAATTCACAGCATGAACGGTAAGTATCTAACAAAGGAAAGTGTCTCTGTTTTCCAGAGCAGCCCTCTTCAGGTAAGATATCTCACTTTACCAACAGTCAACTTTGGACCATGGCTTGCAGGAGAGAAGGGAAGGTACCTAAATTCCATCATTGCAGTGTAATCAGATGTGTGCCTATACTTAACCAGAGGAAAGAACTTCAAAGATGCAAGTCTGACAACAGATGCAGGAGAAGAATATTTTTAAAAAAGGAAGATACCAAAATGGTATAAGACAGAAGAAAAGTCAGAGTAGGGAATAGAATAAAAACAGAAAGGAAGCCAGGCTAGATTGTACATAACAGAGATAAAAAGGTTAATAGTTGCCAAATCTTTCTTGCTTTCTGTACATGTATAATTCTTCAGACCTCTCCAAAACACTTCTCTCTGCCTGATTCTAATCAGCATAGTGTTGACAGTTCTTGTTTTCATCCAGCTTCAGTCAGTCAACAATATACTCGATGTCAGTCTTATCTCACACAACTGTAGCTGCTATGCTAAAAGACAATTGAGTGTTGTCGCAGTTTGATTAAGTGAAGCCATTCATTCTTACTTTACAGTGGTCCAGTTTTTCTCTGTAAGCATATGAAATATGTGACGGAAACTATGTTAATTTTCTAAGTTCAATTTAAATTCAGGCCATCAGCTGCCAGGGAACAGTTATTTAGGGCTATTATAAGATATTTTCTTAAGTACTAATGGACATTGAAATCAGAGTGAGTAAACTTTGTCTAATTTCTGTTCACTTACTCTAAAATATGCATTTAGCATATTATTGCTTCTTGCTTGCTGCCAGGGTTTTTTCATACTGTCATTTATAAAAGTAAATTACAGATAAGCTTAATCAAATTTATTTACATTCATTCCCACTATCTAGCAAACCCAGAATCTGCATTTTTGACAATATTTAACGAACTAGAATTCCCTATTATTGAAACCCTTGTTGTCCTTTACACCACAAAGACAATCAGTTTCTAAAATATGTCCCTAAGGCACATTTCTCCTGACTGAAGTTTACCTTGATTGGCTCTGTGCCTTTCATTCTATTTCTCTGCAGGCAAGACAAATCAGCTGAATAATGTCCAAAGTGTTTTATTCCATACCAATCAATAAACATTTTAGAAAACATTTTAGAAAGGTGCTTGTCTTCGTTAAAATGTTTGGCTAAACAAAAGAGTTCACATTTCTTTTTTTCGAAAGCATCAGAATTAGGCTTTCATATCTTTATCCAGATACCTAAGTAAGTAATCTTATTTTCATACATGTTGAGTACTCCTTAAATAGAAGTAGACAGAATCCAATGGTAGCTCAGCATGTTTGAAAACATTAAACCACCTGTCAGGAATCTTCACAGCCGTTAAAGTCAACTTTTGCCATTCAGCTTTAACTAAGAAAAACAACCACATAGGATACTGGACTAAGTAGAGAATAAGTGATCTTGTTTATGAGTTCTATGTTCATATGTCATACATTTATGACCAGGTAAACATTTCTTGTCATTGATACAATGATTGTAAAATGGATCCAGAATCAGTGTTTGTCTTTCATTTGAAGAATTTTATCAAAATGATAGCTATGTAATATTTATACACTCTTATGCCTGAAGATTCCTAGAGGCATATTGTTTCATCATATCAAGTACCTAAATGTGTTACGGAACTCAAAAAGAACAGAGTCTGAATTTTGCTGTTGATGTAAAATCAAAGCTAATTTCTTTGAAAATTAAGAAATAGATAGCAATCCTTCCCACACCATTGGAGTGTATAAAGTCAAGTAAACATTACCATATCCTAACTGTTGAATAACATAGTATTGGCTATGGGATGAAAAAGCTCATGATTTTTCAAATGTAATATTAAGTCTCGGGAAAAAAAGGAGCCTTTTACTTAAGGCATAACAATTCAAGCTTTGTAGTCAGCCCTACATCCAGTTGTTTTGACTGTCTTTATTTACTGAGCACAAAGAAAGCCCCACAGCCTTCTTGAATAAAGAACATTTAACCAGCTCAATTACATTTCGGGAATCTGTGGCAGTATAATTCCAAGTTTCTTCATTGACATACAACATAGGATTTTGAAATTATTTTTATTTTTCAAGAAAACATGTTATTCTGCAAAGATTAAGTGATAAGAAGTACAAATTGCTATGTAGTACAGAAATTGTTCTGGCTCATTCTTGGAATTATTAAATATCCAGGGCAGTTCTCTTTTGAACACAAATACACAGACATATTCAGGACAGAATTTTTTTTTTTTAATAATAGAAATCATAACTTCTGTTCGGAATGTATCTGTCTGAATGACAGAAGAAAGACAAAGCAATTTGTTTCATTAGCCCACTTGTCCTCCCTCATTTGCTGCACAAGTTTCAGAGACTACTGTTAAAGTTGTTCTGTATTTTGCAAGGAATCATCAACTATCAAGGCTAGGAAGAGGGAAGTACCATAACTAGGACAGTCATTTGTGATACATAGTTTTTCTTGTAAGAATGGACTATAATTTGTTTAACTTATTTAGGTTAACTACTTTTGCAGTTGAAACTGCATATAAATTGCTGTACTACCACAGGACAATGTCCTGGAACACTAAAATAAGATGAAAATATGCACACACCCTTAAATATCTCCCATGCCTTCTCTGCAGTTCAACACCACTTTCAGTTTCCAGAAATGTTAAGAATTTCAACAGAAAGACTCAAAAGTTGCTACGTCATGGATAAAAAGCAAAAGTAATTACTTTCAATAATTAAGTGTTCAATTCTTAGAACAAGGCACCATTTAAGAAAAATGTCTGTTTGGTATTTGCTCTTTATCAATGAGCTCATTGCTAAGCTCAGTTGTTTGCATTTCCTATACCTCCTTATGCGTTGCTTAGGCAGCTTCTGTGAAGAATGTCACAAGAGGTGCTGAATCCCATGAACATCAGGTCCAGGCTTCTTCCTGTCCGGCCGCTGAAGCTCAGCCCCGTGCACCCTGTGACCTGGGGATCTCTGTCTATTAGAAACAATAGACCTAGGTTTGGTAAGCTTTGGTAGAGTATTGTAGGCATGGATAAGAGGATAATCTTTTTTCTGTGGAAAGTAATCGGACAGTAATTACAGATTAAGTAGAAGTAAGAAAATTAGGAAGACCAAACCTATGAAATGGGGTAGAAATGGGGAAATTAAATACATAACATATATACATTTGGACACTTACTATATTTTTTTCTTATTTTTCCTCTTGTTTGCCTGTTGAGTTTAAACTCTATATCATCAAGCATGAAGGACTTTTACAACACTTGATTTCCCATGTGTTTATACAGATGCACTTTGTGTTTGCTTAGCTAAAAACATGCATTAAAAATGTGAAATAATATAAATGCTCCATTAAAAATACAAATAACTGATTGTTAAATTTTTTTTTTCCCAGTTCCTTGGAGGGTGTCAGACAGGTTTCTCTCCGGATATGGCAAGAAGGAATTAATGGAAGAGTATGAAACATATGAAGATTTCTTACACATACACTTCTTTGCCTTTTCTGTAATGCTTATCAAATGGTAAATGCCGAATGAATGTGTAGAAGCCAGACTTTCCCTTTCAGAAAGCTTATCCTTTTCTATTTTGCTACCTAATACAGATATATGTATACAGATATGTATAAACAAGCCTATAAAAGCAGTAATTGTAAGAAAGAGATTGAATTGTAGCGATTTGTTGATGAGCTTTGTGTTTAGGTTTTACTCATGGGGATTCCACAATGTAAGTATCTCACAGTGGGAGACAAGTTAAATAAGAAGCCTTATCAAGAAATCTGCATATTATTTATTCCCATTGGATCAAACAATACTGGTGTCAAACTTGCCTTTTTTTCCCTGGCATATTCCATTATTTTAGAGTCTAGATATTGCTTTAAAACATATCAAGTAGAAAATTTAACCAGTATTATACACCATTTATTCTGAAAGCTTTATTTTTCATCATAAACAGAAGATTTTCTTGTCAACTGCTGTGGTTTGAACAGTGTCAGAATTTATGTAAAGCATGTATGACTATGTACATGATTTGCTCTGCCTCCTGTAAATTTGCCTGCCTGGAACACTGCACTGGTACAGTTTCAGTAGAGAAGCCCAAATTACACAGTTTAACTGTGTCTCTGATATCCATGAATTATTGCAGTTACCTGTCACAGAAGAGTCACTTTTGCCCTTGTTTTTACTATTGGCAAAATTTCAAATATAAAGCATACAAAGACAGCTCGGTGTGTTGTCTTTATAAAAGATTGGTTCTTGTAAGAATTTCTGCTGTGATAAACAGCTTTAGTCAATTATTCAAACTTTCAGAACAATAGAGATCTCAACCTGACTAGCTTTACTCCCAGGACTTGATAAAGCTATTTCTGTAAATAGAGTGATCAAAATACATTTCCAGATAATTTGTTTGGGATTTCTACAACACATGTTACCTTAAGTTTTTTGTATTTTACTTCAGCTTCTTTAAATATGAATAGTGTGGACTTTAATCTGGTGCTTCAGAAAAGCAAACAGGAAAAACTCAGGCTCAAGATGTTTACACACATTAAGTACAAGTATGTAAAAGTATATACAGAAGTACATTACACCACAGATATGTTAAAATGTAGAAGCTGCTGAATTACCCTGAAATATACATTCACTCTATTTGTTATGCTGTTTGTTAGAAACTTTTTGCTTGATAAGCTAATAACAGTTAATTTGAAATAAGACAGTAAGTTTGGTAAGATAATACAAAATTTAATATTTGGCAAAAAATTTTAATTATAATTTAATTCTGATTGAAAGTAACTGACATTGATGTAGTAACTGACATTAATTAGGACTAGTTTAATTTAAATTTAATCTCATGATCAGGAAGAGAATTCAAGGTACAACAAAAGGCCTGAGGAAAGAGGGAGATGTAGGAAAATGAAAATCAAATAGTTAGGAGTGAAAAGACTTTACATTCAAAGGAAGGGTTTTGCTGTCTTCTCATTTATGTGACAGTAAACCATGGAAACTATGCATAGGCAGCAGAGCGTGCTTGTAAAACCTACAAGGATCAGAACAGAATCAAAACTAGATGTTTCTATGAATATCAGTTCTTAAGTTGTCTCTCAGAACTATTTCAGCTTTCAGACTAGAATGAAATTTTGCTTCTATTTATATCCTTTTAAACTCATTTGTACTAGCATCCTTTGCCATTGTTTTCAATATCAAAGAAGTGCTACTAGTATCCTTTACAGGGGGAAGCATTACTGGTAGACATCTTCATTTCATTAGTTTTGCAAAATTACATTTATTTACAAGATCTTCTTTCACATATTACTGATTCCACACATCATCAGGATTATTGCTTTTTTTTTCTTAAATCCACCTCTTAAGCAAAAGCTTAGTATATACTTATTCTAGGTAGATAGATGTAGGAATGTTCAAACATATAGAATGCCCTCATAAGACTTTCCTTCCAGCCCTTTCACCAGCTTTGTTGTCCTCTGGCCGCATTCAAAGACCTTCTTAAATTGAGGGACCCAGAACTATACACAATATTCAAGGTGTGGCCACACCAACATGAATACAGTTGAATGCATAGCTGCTTGTGCATAAAAGACAGATTTACACTAACTTCAGCTTGCAAATATTCTTCTCACAGAAGCTTCAGTGATTTCAGGAAAAGCCAAGATGCTTTAAGAGAGACTGCCTGCTGAATGATACAACTGAAAATTCTCAATCACTGTTAAATGTTTCAGGAATGTTTCTAACTTTATCTCTTTAACTGTAGCTACAGAAATATGGGGG
>Ga0065711_1033921_pt1 | contig 24583 bp, 20 predicted proteins | sample Hoacrofraction12_FD_59098 | JGI IMG/M metagenome (GOLD analysis project Ga0065711, IMG submission 59098) | Hoatzin crop microbial communities from Cojedes, Venezuela - Epithelial fraction 12 v2 (version 2) | ecosystem: Host-associated > Birds > Digestive system > Esophagus > Crop | place...
GAGCCGGCTCCTTACCCCCGAGTTGCACCCCACATCGAGCCCCAGCAGCGGGCGGGCCGCTGCGGGGAACAGGCTCCGCAGCAGCCCGCCGGGCAGCAGCCGGACTCGGCCCTCGGGCGGGTGGAAGCGGGAATAATTGGGGAAGTTGCCGTAGGGAGCGGCGCCAGGCTCCCCGGCGGGAAAACCCTCGCTCATGGGCGCCGCCATCTTCCCCTCAGCCCCGCGCGCGCCGGGCGGGGGCCGGGCGGGAGCAGAAGCGTTCCGGGGAAGAAAGGTTCCGGGGTGGGGGCGGCGGCGTGGCCTTGGCTTGCTGCCGGGGACGGGGAAGGGGACAGGGACGGGGATGGGGACGGGGACAAGGGGCAGCCCAGCCCGGCCCGGCTCCCCTACCCCGGACCCTCCAGGCCCGCTGGAGTGAGAAGAATTCCTGGAGGCCCAGGCGTCACCTCCGGCCCCGCCACCTTTGCCGTGGTGACCCTGCGGCCTAGCGTGGGGGTGCAGGCCTGGGGGGGCCCGGCCGCGGGTCTGCGGGAGCCCCCTCCCCAGAAACAACCCACGGACCCCGCCAGACAAAGCCGGGAAACTTCTCTGGGCTTTCACTCGGTGCCGGTGTTATTTAAATCGCATTTAAACATGGGATTGCCCTGGGACTGCTAAGCCCCCGTCCCCGGGCAGGAGGCTGGCGGGAGGGTTTACTGCAGAAGAACACAAAATCCCGCGGTTAAAGAGGGAAAGAGTTGGCGTGGGGAAGTTTTTAGGGTCAAGTTGACACGGAGAAGCTGTTTTTCTTTTTGCGCTGTCAGTTTTTGTCACAGTGTGAAGAGCAGAGGGCGCCCGGAGCTCAGAAACGCTGGCGAACGACTCCGGGCCTTCTGGAGTTCTGTCCTTGCCCTGGAAGAAGCGGGCAGGGATGGGCAGGGATCCCCTGCACCCTGGCAAGGCCCGTGCGAAGCTGGCATCAAGACTCCATCCTTCCTCGAAACGCTTCAAGCACGGAACAGAAGGAAGACAGAAACAAGTGCAAAAATAAATACTGATTTCCCCCTTCTCTAGGCAGCGGATTTCAGGCTTTATGAGGTCTCCTCTGAATCTCTCTGGCTGTATTTAGGCCCCCAAATTCCTGTCCTCTTTGCTATAGGCATGGGAAACCGTGTGATCCCTTCCTCTCTCCAGCATCCTTCACACCCTGATGAATCTCCCCATCTCCTCCCTTCTCCCTACATCCTACCTGTGAGCGGTCCCACTTTGATTATGCCACCTGAATTTTTGCCCTGTTCCTCAAAAGCCAGGTGTTGAAATTTGACTGTATTGTCAACCTTTTATCTCATTTGTGGTAATCACAAATGATGGGGCCTGTGGGATCCTGGGAACTACAGGCTTGTCAGCCTGACCTTGGTACCAGGGAAGATTACGGAGCGGTTTGTGTTGAGTGCACTCACCGGGCATGTGAAGGACAACCAAGGGACTGGGCCCAGCCAGCACGGGTTCATGAAAGGCTGGTCCTGCTTGACCAACCTGATCTCCGGTCTATGGCCAGGTGACCCGCCCAGTGGAAGAGGGAAAGGCTGTGGGTGTTGTCTACCTGGACTTTTGTAAGGCCTTTGACACTGTCTCCCACACCAGCATCCTGGAGAAACTAGGTGCCCATGGTTTGGATGGGTGTGCTCTTCGCTGGGTAAAAAGCTGGCTGGATGGCCGAGCCCAGAGAGTGGTGGTGAATGGAGTTAAATCCAATTGGCAGCCGGACACGAGTGGTGTTCCCCAGGGCTCAGTTTTGAAGCCAATCTTGTTTAATATCTTTATCAGCGATCTGGATGAGGGGATCGAGTGCTCCCTCAGTGAGTTTGATGCCAAACTGGGCAGGAGTGTTGATCTGCTTGAGGGTGGAAGGCTCTGCAGAGGGATCTGCACAGCCTGGATCAATGGGCCGAGGCCAACTGTATGAGGTTCACCAAGGCCAAGTGCCAGGTCCTGCAGCTGGGTCACAGCAACCCCATGTAACACTGCAGGCTTGGAGAAGAGCAGCTGGAAAGCTGCCTGGGAAAAAAGGACCTTGGAGTGCTGCTTGACAGCCGGCTGAACAGGAGCCAGCAGTGTGGCCGGGTGGCCAAGAAGGCCAACGGCAGCCTGGCCGGTATCAGGAACCGTGTGGCCAGCAGGAGCAGGGCAGGGATCATCCCCCTGTGCTGGGCACTGCTGAGGCTGCACCTCGACTTCTGTGTTCAGCTTTGGGGCCGTCACTACAAGAAGGACGTTGAGGTGCTGGAGCGCATCCAGAGAAGGGTAATGAGGATGGTGAAGGGTCTGGAGAACAAGTCTTAGGAGGAGTGGCTGAGGAAACTGGGGTTGTTTAGTCTGGAGGAGACTGAGGGGAGACCTCATTGCTCTCTACAACTACCTGAAAGGAGTTTGTAGTGAGGTGGGGGTTGGTCTCTTCTCCCAGGTAACTAGCAATAGGACAAGAGGAAATGGCCTCAAGTTGCATCAGGGGAGGTTTAGCTTGGACATTAGGAAAAATTTCTTTACTGAAGGAGTGCTTAAGCCTTGGACCAGGCTGCCCAGGGCAGTGGAGGAGTCCCCATCTCTGGAGGGGTTCATAAAACGTGTAGATGTGGCACTGCAGGAGATGGTTTAGCAGGCATGGTGGTGGTGGGGTGACAGTTGGACTTGATGATATTAGAGATCTTTTCCAGCCTTAATGATTTTATAATTCTGTGAATCACAGGAGCAGCCAAAGATGCCTCATATAAATGCTCACGGCCACCTCATTGTTTGCATGGAAATGCTCCACTTCAGTTATTTTTCCAAAAGTGCTGTTCCACGGCAGAGCGTTACCCAGCACAACACACAGCAAAGTATTTTCTTGCTGCAGAAAATGCAGTCGTGGGCGAGAAGGACCACACTGGCTGTACTGCAATGCTTTGCCACCCTTCTTCAGAAACAAATCTCGCACCTGCCTTTTGGGCACAGCTCGTCCCAAGGAGCAGAGATCTGTCACAACAAGATGCTGCAGGTGGGATTTCTCTCCGCTGAGAGCTCTGGCAGCCGGGACTAATCAGCACTTGGGAGCTGGTGGAGAGAGAGACGAGTTTTCACCTCCCAGCGTAGGCATTAATTGAGGTCAGGTGAATGGCTCTCTAGAGGCTTTTCTTTTTCCCATAGACTCTGGAGAAAGCTTAGTAGGTCAGGCTGCTCTCCAGAGCTACAGAAAACACCCTCTGAGCCGGTACCTTACAACACTTCCTTACTGACACTTCCTTGTTTTTTAATCCTTTGGCCACTTAAACCAAGTCTGAGAGAGAGCAGGATCCTCACCCAAGGAGCCGTTTGGCCCTCAGTTCTCAAATAATTCTCACGTGTGATGCCCATGTTCAACCCATGTGCATTTTATTACTTTGTGCAGGATGTGTGCCTTAGTCACAACCAGAGAAGGGACAGCCCGGTCTCCATTACAGCTTCGGGCCATGCCACGTCATGCCCTAGTCTCCTTTATGTTTTCTCTTGCAAGGGGACGAAGCACCAGCTGTGCAAGCAGACCTGCCTTCAGCTGTCCTTCAGTAAGGAAACCTCACAACAGCAATAACAGTTTTGCAACAATTTATTAGCAATGTTCAGAGAAAATACAAAATCCTATTTACAATGAAATCATAGGAATGGCCAGACAAAAGGAGCAGGAGGATACAGAGCCAGTGTCCAGGCGACGCAGACCTCAGATAAAGGACACCCACACAGAGGAGGAGAAGCAGCCCTGCACCTCCCCTGCACAGATGGCCAGGGAGCCCAGGAAGAACATGCCTACAGCTCTATCCCACCCCTAATCCTGTGTTACTCAGCCTCACGAGGATTCCACCTCTCTGAGCACGTAGCTGTCACTCACTGCTCCAGTCCACGTGCTTTCCCTGGGTCTGGCTTGGGTGGTCAGCACAGAGGAGGGACCAGGACACATGCACGAAGGGAGGCCTGTGGAGCAATGCGGGAGGGCAGCAAACCATCCCCACGCCAATGGCCTGGAGAGGAGCGGGTGCCATGCAAGCTTGTCCCACGCAGGAGCAGAAAGCCAGGAGGCAGCAGCAGCTCAGGCAGCAGCAAAGTTACTCCACACCAGAAAGAAAAAGAGCGAGAGGTCCAGAGTGGGCTGCAGATCCGTGTTCTCCCCCCCAGGTCCCAGGGCGTGCAGGGCCAGTTTTGAGAAGTCCCCGTGCAGAAACGAGGGCTGCAGAGCTCTGGTCTGGATCATCCTCCAGAGGAGGAGTTTTAGGACAATTTTAGAGTCAGAACTCATCGTGCAACTCCAAATACCCTCCTCAAAAGCTAGAGAGATGAAATACCTACAAGGCCTTTTGCTGTGAGCAAAAAAAGGCTGCACAGCCAGTCTGCTAAGATATTTCAGAAGTGCCTGCATGGGTCTGAGCCAGAAAATTCCCTCTTTAAACTCCTATTTCATAAACTTTTAGGGCGCTTCCCATGCTGTCCCCTCTCCCAGTTCTGCCTGCTCAGCAATTCAAGGCCCTTGTTTCTTCTCTGTAATGCACTACAGAAATCAGTGGGTCGTGAACTTAATGGTGTCATCACCTGATAGTCTCCTTTATCCCTAAAAAGATTTTGGCTTTCTGGGTTTTTTGGTTTGTTTGTTTGTTTTGGGGAGGAAGGTTGTGCTCCTGTGTGATCACGGACAAGGTCAGTGCAGCCACGGAGGGGCTGAAGCATTTTTACTCTCCGCACAGTAACTTTCCTCTGCCAGGCTCAGGGCATCAAACACGTGTGGCCAGAGGATACAACATGTGAAGGGTAAAAGCCAGGGCAGCAGCAGAGGAGGAATGTGTGGTAAGGAGCATTTTGGCATAGCCTCTCGCTAACATGCAGGGATTGCTAGCGGCGACTCAGTGACGCACTTGCCCTGGCATTCCCAGAGAGATTGAAGATACAGGTTTCTATCAGCAGGAAGGATCACTTTCTAAATAAGAGCAAAAGGCCTCTTATCTCCACCTGGAGCTTTACAGTTAGAAATTAGCCAGCTAATCCCCAAACAGGGGAATGTCAGCAAGGGGAAGATGGAAAGTTACCTGAGCACTCAGGGGCATCCAGTACCCTCACTGACATCCCCATTTGGGAGAGCAGGACTAGAAGATGGCCAGAGTGAGAGGAAGAGGCAACACTGGAGTTTGCTACAAAGCAGTGCCCATTTTGAGCAACAGGCACTTACCCTGGCCTCGGTCTCTGGGTAGTAACCACTTAGGACCACTAATCTCAAGCAACCAAGATAATTCTGTGAAGACATCAGATCCTTATGATGGGTCACAGGATCTCAGCCACCCATTTCCCACATCAGGAGGTGCCTGGCTTTGCATGGGCTCTGCAACTCAGCCTCCTTCATCTCTTCTTTGCCAATAATCCTCACACAGGGTCACAACCCTCCCAGGTGAAGAGCCACCCTTCAGACAGAATATGTGTCCCCTTGAGTGGGGAGGTGAACCCACAGCTGATGGTCCTGCTATCCCACTCTGTGAAGGGAAGAAAGTACGTACTCAGCCCCACGGCCACATGTAAAGGATGCAGAAGGATTCTTCCTATAGGGGCATTAGGGATGTCCTCAAAGAGACTGCACATCCTGAACAACAGGTTCCCTTGTGCCTGGAGGACAGATTGCTGGGACATCCAGGCTACGTGATCCCATGCTCTGCATTTTAAAAGCAGGCACTATCAGTATTATTTCTCTACAGAGGCCACAAGGCTCCAAATGAATGCAGGAGAGAAACAGGGGGACGCAAGGATTTCGCTAGCCTTTTTCCTTTGTTCAGTTGTTTTTCCTCCCAGGAGCCTAGTACAATTCCCTACACTCCTCCCTTTAATGTTATTTTCCCTTTGCAGAGCTGTTCTCAGCACTTCAACACCCCATGATGTGCAGGACTCAGACAGGTAACTCTGACAGCCTCTGGGGAAAAGATCTTGGTCTCATGCCTCCCAGTCTCTGGTCTGGTTTGATCTCAGTAGGAGTGGAGAGAGCAGAAGAGACAACACTTAAGCCCTGCTTCGCTTTCTGGGTCACAAAGGCCTAACAGCATATATACAAGCTGTGGAAGGAACCCAGGGGCTTTGCTCAGCTGATTGAATGGAGCCTGCTAGTGGGCCAGAAACGGTGGTTTGTTTTTGTTTGTTTGTTTGTTTAAACCTCTTTTAATATTTTTTGAACATTTGCATCTTGCCAGCAAAGAGAAGATACTGCTTTGCTGCACTCACTCCTGACTGGAGCCAAAGAACTGCAGGAAGAAGGAGAAGATGTAGATGATGTCCAGATAGATATTGAGGGCTCCAAAGATGTATTCCTCTGGGTTCAGTGAGTACCGACGATTCCCCATCAGCATCTGGGTATCAAATGCTAGGAACTGTGAGGAAAGAGGAGGAAACTTGATGACAGTCACATGGAGATTTGGCATGGGGAGGCAAGTGCTTTAATGACAGGAGTTCTCCCGATTGCTTCACTGTACCCAGAACGAAAATGCAGCCACTTTCTATGGGCTGTAACCACAATTTAAAGGCTCAGAACAATGCATTGAACAAGCTGTAATTTTCCTCTTCCTTCATTTCACTCTTGATGGTCAAACCCTGAGCCTAACTATTGCTCCAGGCCTGCTTCCTTCATGCTTTGTCCGTCCCAAATGTGTCCCAGGATCAGCTCCGGGGCAGTTCTCCCTGTTCCTCCTCAGCCAGTCCCTATGTCTTATTATTCCCAGACTTCCCCCAGTTCAGAAACACTGGCCAGGTAACAAGGTGACCTGGACCAAACATGGCATTGCAGCAGCAGCACCACCAGAACAATGAAGACTCTTTAAAACCCAGATCCCGGGCAGGAGCAGGGTCTGCAGAGCTGCCGGCAGAGGTAGCCAGGCCCAGAGGCGACCTAACACCTTTCTGAGGTACAAACACGACAGTGCAGGGCAGATGTTACCAGCGAAGCCATCACAGTGGGAGTGCGCTGCCCAGCTCGCCTGCAGGAGCACAGCACTCACAGGAACAGGCATGGGCTACAAGGCAGGCTGGTCGCCCAGCTGCAAGAAAACCTGCGCCTTGTGGCATGACTTCAAGCCTAATATCTGCTCCCATCTCACCTTTACTCGCTCTGTTAACGCAGCCTGTGACAGACACCTTGGCACAGGGCTCTTCAGGGTTGGCAGGGCATCTTTGCTGTCGCCGGGGGCCAGCTGACACCTCTGCCCTTGCTCCCCAGCTGTGAAGAACAACTGATCTCCCCAGACATTGTCAGGCTGAGCTGATGAGCCTGACACAACAGACTCCACCAGCTGAGGTTCTGACTAAAGTTTATGGGGTAATTCTAAGATGTTTAGCCTACTGTATTTTACAGAACAGTCTTTAATTATGAATCACAGAAGAAATATCTGAGCTCACTTGAAATGACTTTTATAGTTAATAAATGAAATTGCTCAACTGTTCTTATTCACAACATGCCCAATGGGCACCGCCTTGAACCCCAAGGTAGCCCTCCTCCTGACCCCCACCTCCAGGCAACGCCAAGCACCTTTCCAGACAACTCCCACCACTGAATGGCAAGCGCGGCACTGCCGGGACTTGCTCTGGGAAAAGGCTCACAGGAGGCACTGCTGGGGAACAGTTGAAGGAATTAGTCAAGCCTTTTCAACTTTCCTTGGAGGAGCTGCTCAGCTTCAGGGCTTTTCCTGCTTGTGATGAACCTGCCTAACACCCCTTAATCCCAAACCGTGGCCTCTCACTGTCTTTCTGCACTTCTGTTTCTGTTAGTCAAACTCATACCCAAGCCTTGGCTCACTCCCCGTCAACTGGCCCCGACTTGACATTGCTCACTTCTGCAGCCTCGTTTCATCCCCAGGCTCCCTTTGAACCCCGCAGTCCAGCTCCTGCTGCTGTGCCAAAGCTTAGTCCCTGCTTTTCCCCCTCCTTGTTGCCCTCTCCCTACAACACTTTCTGCTGTTCACACCTAGTATTGCGCATACAGCATGGGTTTGCCAATCGCACCATGCTCGGCACCAGCACTGTCACGTACACCAACACCTTCTTGGGATGAGGCTGAGGTCACTGCAATAATTGCTATTCATGAGGCATTTGAGGATGTGGAGCTCTCTGCAATCCTGTGACTCGCTCTTCTCCCTTCCCCAAGCACCCTTCAAGGTTAAAAGTATTTACTCCTTGCTTAGTTGCCTTTTTTTTTTTTTTTCCTACCAGCACATTCCCAGGCCCCATGACCACCACCACTTACCATAGTAAAGACAATGGCACCAAGCAGAGCATAGATTGCGTGGAGCCAGGGAACCTAAAGGGAACAAATCCATCAGTCAGTACCTGGGAGAAAACTGGTTAATTAGGACTTGACACAGAAGAGGGCTTAGCTCTCATGTGGAGAATACAAGTTAGGGAGAGTGCTCTAATAGCTCAGGACAGACTTGCGCCACTTCCAGCTCTAACAGTTTCCAATGTGGACCTTTTCGTGGCAAAAAAAGAGGTCACCGTGCCTCAGTTTCCTCTCTCACAGTGGGCTTGGTGTCCGTTTAGCTCATAAGCTTCTAGATCAGGTACTTGTGTTTCCAAATAGCCTGCTTCACCACAGCTGCTGTCTCTGTGGAAACGTCTTCACACTGTCCCGATGGAAACCCAGTTTGCAGCAGCCCTAAAAGGTTTTTATTTACCCAGATAGGGCTGATCCCACTGGAAGAAACACCAGATGCTTCCAAGAGCCAGACCCAGCTTCAGTTAACAAGCATAACTTAAATGTGTTCATCTGCTGGAGTCACAGCAGATGATTGACTGGATTTAAGACCAAACCTCAACCCCTGCTTGCCGTGGCACAGTAGCACACAGCGCAAATGCAGAAGTCGCCTGTGTTCCAGGAGGAGGTGCGGATGACTGGTTCAACCCAGAGATCCCTGTCTACCTCCCCAGATAGACAAGCTCATTACAAGGCTGCCACAAGCCATGCTTATCTTGACAAGCTGCAAGATAAGGAGCAGTCGTCTCAACAGTTTGATGGCCGCGGCTTGGCACTGCAAGCTGGCTTACCCTCACGTTTGCACAGGGGAGAGGTGGATCTCAAGCCAAGACAACCAAAAGCCAAGCTCCTGGTTTTGGAAACACCAGTCTGTGTATTTGTCCATTGTCAGACCAACTCCAGGCCTAGTACCAGTGGGAGTATCTCCTGCAGATCTGGCCCTTAACATATGACAAGTCCCCAGAGAAGCCAGGTAAGATGTGAAGGGTTTGGAGGTGACTTAAAGGCTGCTGTGATTAAAGCTGGGTGCCTCTGTCTTCAGTGAAAGCAAGCATTTAGGGTGATTAATGGTGGCTGCACAGCCCCACACACCTTGCCTCTTTCATTAGCATCTTCCAGGGTCTGTCAGGCTCTTGCCTGAATGTCAGCTCACCTAATGACACTCCTGGATGGAGACCAGACACTCCATATTGCCACGCCAAACCCTCCATCAGCTGTGGTCACAAGCTGCTCCAGGACTCCAGATAGGCACAGCCAACACCAGCTGTGACCAGTGAGGCCAGAGGAAGGGGCTGGACCCACGCAAGAGGAGCTGGCAGCAGCTGGAGGAGCGATAAGGTGGTCACTCATCATCAGGACTTGTTCCTGGGGTCTGAATCACCCTCCAGAGGTGTTTATTTCTGAGAAATTTGAGCCTCAAAATGTAAACGCTGAAGGACGGTGCCTGGTGTGAGTACAGCCAGGTCTGGCCCGACAGGTACCCCGCTGCACTTGTCCAGAGTCCAAGTCCTGCCCTGAATCTGGGGCAAGAGCCCTGTATCGGGCAGACCAGCGCTTTAATGTGCTCACCACCCTGGTTTTACTGGAGAGGAAACTGAGGCACAAGCAGCTGATGTGACCTGCCGCGGAGTCACTACACAGCTCCAGGAACAGAAACCAACTTCCTCACGCCCCAGGCCAGTGCTGTCCTACAACCTGATATCTGATTGTACAACAACCAGGCAACAGGCACCTGGTCTTACTTTTTCTTTTTGTTGGCATTTCCACACATTTTTGGAGAGCGGGCTGGGACACCTCTCTCAAGCCAGGCCCTGGAGTTTGCCCGCATTAGGCTGACCAGCTCCCAGCCTTGCACTAGGACTGGTGGTACTGGGCGAGGAAGGAGGGGCGCAGGTCGTTACTCACATATTGGTAGGGCAGTATCACAGCCAGGATGATGCCACCAAAGAAAAGCACCATGAGCATCACGAAGAGGACACCCTGGCAGGAGGTGAAGTCAAACTGTGGAGGTAAAGAACATCATGTTACAAGTGCAGAGTGCTGAAACGGGAGGCAACGAGGGGAGCCAAACCTCCCCGTGTCCCACAGGGAGGGACTACCCAGCAGCACACCCAGCTTGCTGAGACGTGGCGATTGCTTCATCTGCATCTCAGGTCCTATAGCCCAAGCTCCATCTGTGTGGCACAGAGCCAAACATTTACCATATCCCCTTTGTTGTCATGGGCAATAACTCAGTACCCATCGCATACCTGAAATCCAAAAACCCATCATACGCATTTGTGCCAGTGCCTTTCTGTATCCCACAGGCTCAGTCCTCAAAAAAACCCACCTTACCCCCATACATTAGCATCTTCCAGCCCCATCTGTACTTCTGACACATTTCTCACCCCAGCACCTGTCCTGATCTTCTTGTAACCTTCACTTTACATCCCAGCATCCCTCAGGTTGCTCCTGTATCCAGAGCCCTGCAGACTTGCCCCTCACACCTCGCCCCCAGCACCGGCTACCCCTGCGTCCTGCCCCTGGGAGACGCCTCTCCCAGAGGGACTGAGCAGCACAGACTCACCTTGCTCTGGAAGCTGAAGATGGTGACGGACAGACACACCAGGGCTGTGATCCCCAGACACAGAAGAACTGACTTGGTATTGTAGTAACTGCAAAATTAACAGCAAAACCACTTTTCAGTGTTTCCCACAGGGACAGGTGGAAGGAGGGATTGACAGGCAGAAGCCTAGCAGGGGCGTACAGGGAAAGCGTGAGTCCTAGGGGCACAAACAGCACTGATATTATCAATGTACCCCCTTGATGTAAAAGGGAAGGATAGAAAACACTAAAAAAAGACTACATGGGTTTTCCTCATGCTTTAAATAGAAGAGGGTAGGCAGGAGGGTATGTCCATGGCTCCTGGGAACTCATGAGCAGCGAAGCTGGTGACTTAGCATAAAAAAATCTGTCTGTCCGTGGACAGATGGAAGAGGGGGAGGATTCAAACTGGGAGGTAATAAAAATAGAATGACAAATGTCATTGCAACACAATGAGAAAACAGAAAGCTGCAGCCATTATTACGCTACTGATGTGCTCGCAACAGGGGTTGGAGTCTCAGAAAACTGGGGATTTGAACAGGCAGAGAGACAGCAGGCTTAGGTTACAATCATTTTCTATGTCTGACTACTGATTTTGGTTACAGCACCAGGCTCAGCTCTAAGAAAAGCCAGTCCCCACTTTCCCCTTCGGTTTGATTTGGGAGTGATATCACTGGTATTTTCCCCGAGCTGCTGAAGCTGCTACTTTCTTTGTCCCCAGCACACATCCAGCAATGCCCACTGGCTCATCTGCTTCATCACCAGGGACCCACGTGAACCAGGGCTGATCTTGTGAGCAGACTGTAACAGTAAAAACACAAGCAAAAGGGAGCAAGCTATAGACTATAAAAAACCTGAAACTGCTGGAAAAAACTCCTTGTCTGCCTCCAGCCCCATCTGCTAGAGTGCTGCTTAGTGGAAAAGGTGAGATCACAGTGTATGGTCATCCCCTACAGCCCATGCTTGTGGGTACTGCCTTGTCCCTGGCTCTCCAGTGCTCTCCTACAGGATCCAGCATAGCCAGGAGCTGCCCTGTGCTGCCTCAGCTGTGACAGAGACCACCAAAGGTCTCGGAGAGCTTCTTTATAAAGTATCTTCAAAAAAGAAGGTCAGGCTTTGTGTGGCTACTGGAAAAGCTCCAAAGAGATCAGCTGGCACATACGTTTCAGAAGCAGGGAAGGTTTTTTTGCAGGAAGAGGCAGGACATAGGACCAGAAAACCTCCAGAGACCACATGCTCAACCTACCTGGAGAGCATCGCAGTGAGATAAGCCATGGAGAGTGTCTGGGAGGGAAGGAGAACCACATTACTCCTGCATTCATGTCCCAAGGAGAGACAGATTAAAACATTGCAGTTACAGTGATAAGGGCAGTGAAGCCTCTTAAACCAATGCTCAAGAGAAGCAATTTTTGCATAGTTTCTAATCCTCCAGTGATTAATATCCACAAGGCAGGTTAAAATGAGGGCAGGCCACCACCCTGCGAGCAGCTCCCCCTTCTCCAGCCCTCCACCCCGCCTGTACAGGACTCCAGCACTCTACCCCAGCTCCCACCACCAACCAGCCTCTGCAGGTGTTTTGTTTTAAACAGAGGCTCACTTCTTTCCTGCTTATCACATTCTCATTCAATTACAGCTCCTCAGCCCAAGTGCAGGGCAATTAAAGGATGAAATTCCTGCTTTCTGCAGGAATCCAGACCAGACCTCTCTCCTGCTTGGAGCAATCATGAAACCCCCGCTGGCTGCAGGGGCAGGGCAGACGCTGTCCAGATGTGCTACTTACAAAGATGCTCAGCAGGATCAGATTCCATGGGAAATACCTCCTGCAAGTGAAGAAACAGGGGCTGGTCAGCCATGCCATGCGGAGGGCAGAGGGAGGCAGCAGCGCTGTACAACAGGTTGCGTAAGATCTGCCATATAATTAATAGCCTGTGCAGCAAGTGGCAGGGGTGGTGCAAGGGGACAGTCATCCTGTTGGGAATGAGAGGGCATTTGGGGCGCTCCTAAACCAAGAGAGCAAACATCCTTGTGATATTCCAGCAGCGCCCAGCTCCACTGAGAGCAAAGATGACCATCCTCTGCAGTTATTTAATGAGGAGAATTTGGAGCTACACAGTAATGTAATTTTTGCTGCAACCCAGATTCTTTTCCAGTTGCAATTTTAATGCTCTGTTGCAGCAACCCACAACTGCATCAGGCCTGAAAATACAGCTGCCACCTCAGTCCTTACATCCCTGCGTCAGCATGACCCCATCCCATTTCTGCAACATTGCTGTCATGCTTGAAACGAGAGGAAAACATTCATCCTTCATTTTACAGGGATGTTTCAAATCCAAAAAGGAAATATTTTACCTGGCTCTGGAGCAGCAAGCAAGAATCAAGTAGGTAACAAAGAAAACAGCGCTGCAAAGAAGAGAGAGTAGTTTAGGGAGGAAAAATCCAAGCATTGTGTGTCCATGCAGGTGAAAAGTCTCCAGCTGACAAGTCTCAGTGCTCTGCTGCACTTGTTAAAATGCAAGCACCATGCCGGGAGTTGAGGCTGGGTGGGAGGCAAGGCAGCTGCTACCCCTCACTGAGGCCGTTCTCTGCCCACAGCTGCCTGCTTCGCGTATGCCAGTCCTCAAGGTGGGACAGCACAAACATCCCTGCAAAACCCAAAGGATGGTTTTTGAGCAGAGCAAAGGTAGCGCTCAGGTCCAGGACAGATGGAGCACCCAGGCGCATTTGTTGGTGACACCTGGTTAGTGCATGAATTGCTCATATGCAGGTGGCCAGGCTCTGCCCGTTTCCAGGCGCTTCCTGGCTTGGTGGGATCTTGACTGGGATTTCAGCAGTACTTGAACCGAGATCCACAGGGCTGGCAGAAGTGACTTGCTTAAGGCCAGACGGAGAGTCTGTGTTGGAGAAGGGAACTGCTCCCATGGTACTGCACCAGCATTCAAGGAAGAGTTCAACAGCAGAAGGATCCTCTAAGGTCATGAGGCTCGCAGACCCAAGCCTAACATGCTGTTGCACAAGCCATCCCCAGGTCACGGGGGAGTTATTTATCTCACATAACTTGACCCTTCAGCAAAGAAAAGAAAAAAAAATCCGACAGCTGCAGGATGGTCTCCCTCTGCCCTGGACCTCACGCAGCCTGGGTGTTTTTCCACAGTGCTGATGGGTTATGGCACAGTGGGAACCTGCTTACCTGCTTTCACCCAGCGCCTGGGGGGGAAAGCAGCTTCCAAGCATGCCGATGGCTGCACGATAGCCAGTCACCTTAGGTCTAATAAATGAACGTGACGGCAAAACCCACGGGCCATGATAAATGCACCAGAGATAAACCTGAGCATTGCTCTCCCACGGGGAAACCAGGAAAGCTGGAGTGGGCACAGCTGAACAGATGGAAAGAAAGCACATAGGGAGCAGAGCGCGCCATTGCAGTTGTCCATCTCCTTGGCGTCTCTTGTTGCACATCTGCTCTTGCTTTATTCCCTCTGAACCATCAACCCAGCAGTAGGAAAACACACTAGGGCACCAACTACAGTTTTACAGAGGTGCATACAGAGTCGGGGCCTCTGTTCAAAGGAGATCCAGACCCAGATCAGGAGAAGCAATTGGAGATGCTGGGATGGAGGGAAGGGCTGGCTCACTGGGAGGTGAAAGGACAGACAAAATTTTAAGTCCCTCAGGTATAGAGCCTGCCCCCAGCTTGCCCAAGACACATTTGCTCCTACTGAAAGTTAGGAAGGAATAAATGCTAGCTGGCTGATGAGCTGACAGATGAACCCAAAGGTCAAATTGTAGACCTGAGCAGAGCTTGGTCTTGTCTCCCTACAAGGCAGCGCTGCTGCCTCAATCTACCACCTGGCCAAGGAGGAGCACGTATTTTCCCTTATGAAGAGGGCATGCTGATGCCAGTTCCCCTCTTTTACTGCTATTTTGGGTCTTTTTTTCTAAGTTATATAAGCTGGTGTCTCATCTCCGGGCATGGACACATTTCATGATTTGGGTGTGAACTAATTAAAGATAAGTTCACAGAGTCTTGTTCACAGACAATTGCATCGCACACTCTGCCTGCTTAATTAGCAGCACTAATATAAGCGGCATCCAGGAAACCAGCACAACTGCAAATATACTAACGCAGGGAGGCACAGCCTGCACTACCTCTGAGCTGACCTTTCGGACCAGGCTTGACTAATGGATGGCATCCCAAATTCTGGGCACCGAGAGCAGCTCCGTGAGGAAGCAGGCATGACAGCCCACTCAGACATGGCCAAAAGCATCCAATACTTCCAAAGGCACCTGCCCACCTGCCTTCACCCTTCTTCACATCTATTGCATATCAAGGCATGTGATGAAAACCCAGGCAACCCTCTTGCTTTCAAAGGGAAAATCCCAAAATTAAGCCTCTAAGCCACCCTAGGCACCCTTTCAGACCTCACATTTGTGTTTCTGCACTGTTTTCCTGGAAGTTCCCCAGTTTTACCTGGTTTGCTCTGCAAGCAAGATTCATGTATTTACTTTGACCCTGGTTTGTAGAGCCTTTGTTTTGAGAGTATTTGGAGGTATCCAGCATCTCTCATGTCTCATACTCATTTAGGTGAGATTTTCTGTTTTCTCACCTCAGAGTTATCCATTAATTTCCCCAGCAATTCTTCATATGCAAGACAAAAATGTGTTTGGAAAGCGTCTCCACATCACCACAGCCAGATCCAGAGCTGTTTGGAGTATGCATGGCCATAGGAGAAGACAGAAATACTCACTAGGAAGCCCAGTACCAGGCAGAGTGTGTCTGAATGTACCCCTTGACCGGCTCGCTGCAAGACAGAGAAAATGGATGCTGAGCAGAAAGCATAAAAAAAGCCAATCACTTCACAGGTTGCTGCTAAATTAAACCTAGGAACATGCACAGGGTGATGCAACATAGGGTATGTGAAAAAAAACACAGCTGAATCTACCCAGCAGACTGACCAACTGGAAAGAAATTCAACCTGTCAAGTCGGAAGGACGGCCCTGCTGTTATCAGTTACACAGTCGGGCTTGCTCAGAGAACGGCCACTGCCTTCTCCGAGAAGTGATTAAGGAGCTGAAATTCTCAGGGTGACAGCAATTCATTATTTGTTCTGGAGGCAACGTGAGCCACACATGCCCAAAATGCTCAGTCATCCGAGCTAGAGGCAGCCGCTGCTCAAGCGCGGGGTATCTGCTTCTGCAAGGGGAGGTAACCCAGTCCCCGAAGGCGGTGTAGGCTGGGACCCGATAGCCTTGATAACTCCCAGAGGAAAAGTACAGCAGTCAGTCAAGGGCAAGCAGCCCAGGCCTCTTGGCTGGGGACAGCACCCAGAAGGGACGATGCACCATCCAGAGGACTCGTGGGCATGACAGCAGCAGTGCTGAAGGACCTCTCAGGGTTCCCTCAGTTTTGTTTTTCTATTGGAGCGTACGGGGAAAAAAATTCGGGTATCTACGTAACAGGCAACACCCTCAAGTAATGGGCAGTTCAGGAGCAGGTCACACGCAGGACAAATCAACCATTACTTCTACAAAAGAGACCTACCAGAAGGTGAAGAAAGCCACAATGGCAACAGTGACCAAGAGCTGGACCATCAGGATGGCATAAACCTGCAATGAGAGGCAGCGCATGGGTGACCCGCAGACTCACTGCTTCCCAGCCACCCAGGGAAGCCAGCAAAGCCACTGCAGCCAGGTCCCTCCGAGGCCTCAGAGCTGGTCTCCTGCCTTCACAGGGGAAGGCTGAGCCTGGAGAGACTTACCCCTTACCTTCCTGATGAACACTCTGCGCACATTCGTGTCATCCCAGCTGAAGGTCGTGAGCATCTCCGTGTCACCCGGGTAGCCGCCACTGCCATAGCTGGGGCTCATGCCTGAAGCAGAAGCCAGACAGATCAGCTCCCGTCACCCAGTTGCCTCCCCAGCCACAATAATCTGACCCCAGTGATTGACTACAGCTCAGGAGGCCCAGATTTCGAGGTTTTCTCATTGCATTGCTGTCCTGGTTTCGGCTGGGATAGAGTTAATTTTCTTTTTATTAGCTAGTATAGTGCTATGTTTTGAGTTTAGTAGAAGAATGTTGATAATACAGTGTTGTTGCTAAGGAGTCAAGGCCTTTTTTGCCGCTCACCCCAGCCCACCAGCGAGTAGGCTGGGGATACAGAAGAAGTTGGGAGGGGACACAGCTGGGACAGCTGACCCCACCTTGTCTTGCTGGGACACACTCTGCCGCTCCCGCTCCTCGGTAGGACCATCTCCAAGAGCAAAGTGGGGAAACCACTTCTGCAAACGCCAGCACGACAAGGACACCAGGGTTAAGTCCTGTCTGTGGCAGCATTGTATCTTGAACGTCAGTCAGAGGGCTCATATCAGATCCTTGCTCACCTTCCACTGTGTATTAAAGCATCCCCCAGAGGAGCTGTGACTCAGCACCTCAGTCATTCCCATCGGGAGCTCTGGTGCAGGAGGATTCCCTCGCTGCTCTGTAATTGCCTGAGCTAAGCTGTGTCCGCATCGTGTCTCACGTCAGTGGTGTGCACTTTCCTCTGAGAGAAGCTCGTTAGAGCCAGCTTTTCCAGAAGGTCCATCCCTGAATCTGATTTCCATGCAGGGAAACAGTTTAGCAGCAAGCCTGAGCAAGGGGAAACGACTCCAGTGCTGTTGCTGAGAGTACCTTCCCCAGAAATCATCGCACTGCACAACCCAGCTCTGCTTTGCTGAAGGCTCTGTAGTACAAGCTCTTGTTGCTGGAGTTTCCCTGCAGATGGGCAAGGAGGAAGGCTGGGCCATAAAGCATCAGTTTGCTCTGCAGCCTGAAGGGAGATGGAGGGAAATGTCGGAAAACCTCTGCCTGCCGGGTAGGCGACTGCCGACAGCCAAGGATGAAGGTAGCAGCGAGGATATCGCAGGGCAGGGGGCTGCAAGGAGAAACCCAGAGCAGCAGCTTCTCCCTGCTGAGGTCAGCTGCACAAGTGAGGTATAAGAAGCATCCTGCTCCACCTCCTGAGCCTCACACTCAAGAAAAAAATAAAACAAATACTGAAACTTCAGCTGTCTTAGCACATCATTTCCCTGTGCTATTTGCTTCTCCTGCAAATGTCACCTTCCATGTTACTAACAGTCTCCCTGCCTGGGTTTCCCATAGCATGAAGGCTTATGCGATTACACCAGCTATAGATTCATGTTCTTGCCTGTTTGACAGATGCCTGCCCTCCTTTGCAAAGCTTTTTAGCTCAGTGATACTCAGATCTTTCAGGCAAATGGAGGAAAGACCCTCTCAAACGCAGAGGACAGGCTGCCGACACCAGGAAAGCCAAACTCAAGGCCCTGGTCCTGGACTGCTTCTGTTTCACTGGGCAAAGGTTGCTTGCTCTTATCGCAGAAGCCTCATCCTAAAGATGCCCCCGGCAGGAAACAAATCTCTTGTGCTCTGCTGCCTAATAAATCTCTTGTGCCCTCTTCTATGCCCCAGTGGAGATGAAACTCCCGCAGTACGTCCTCTGCGAGATCTGTCATCGCCTACGCAGGGCCGAGAGCACCTGAGGCCCACGTCCCTGGGACACTTCAGTGCCTCCTGCGTCAAAGCAATCAAGGCATCTAAACACCAAATTAGGCACCTAAAAGCCTCGGAGGAATGGAGGGGGTTTCCTCCTCCCTGGCTAGTGTCCCCAGCACCGGCCACCTCTCACCCATGGCCACATCTGAGGCAGGAAGACAGTGCGTCCCAAGCTCATTAGGAGAGAAAGCAAGCCAAAATACACACCAGTTCTCTCCAGCTACCACCAGTCTCCCATAAGCTGTTAGACGCAGCCCCAGCATGCCTCCCCCCAGACCCTGGCACAGGAGCCACAGCTTGCAGCATGGCAGAGGGCAGGGAAAGGGGAGAAGGACACGGGATCGGAAAGCACCAGCAGGGATCAGGGCACAGGACACAGCTGCAGAGAGGAAATCCTGCCAGGCTTGTCAGGGAGGGGATAAGGGATGACACATCACCTAAACAAGTCCTCCAGGATACCCAAAATACCAACGTCCTAACCCGTTTGGGCTTCACCCATCCTAATTCATCATGACAGTAGCACGACCCAGATGGTTGTTGAAGCAAGCTGTGAGGATGTTCATCCCCTCCGTTTCTGACTCCTGAAGGCAAATGAGAATGGGAGAAGTCACACACCACCGGCGTGTGCAGGCACACGCGTCTCAGGGGTTTAGTTTGCTCTTTCCCCTTCCCTAAACATCTCCATCCCTGCAGCTGCGACCATCCCCGCTGGATGGAACCGGTCAAAGCCCAGCAGAGGAAGATGACTGAACAGAGAGAAGACTCAGGAGCCATTAAATCCAGTCCCTCCAGCACTCTCTCCAGTTCAAGCTGTGCTGACTGAGCAGCTGGCCACCCCGGCAGACTCACTTGCCAGCCACTGCGTCCTGCATCCATCCCAGCGTGCCTGTACACAGCTGTTCCCCTGCACTGTGCACAGTCAAGCCTTTGTCCGCTGTCACAACCGAGCGGAAGGTGAACGCAGCACCCGGGGAAGAAAAGCTGTTTGTTTGCTGAGGAGTCGGCCACACAGACCCATGCTGGAACAATTCAGCCTTCGACTCCAGCCATGTTTTACCCTCTGCTGGCTCTGAACACCGGCTCACAGCAGCCAGACATCACTGATGCCGCGACACTGCTTTTGCCAGTTCAGCAGCTTCCTTGAAAGCCGGGGTTGAGCAGGAGGTAGAGGGGGGGCTGCTGCCTGCAGAGCCAGGAGCACTGCACTAGGAATCTCCCCAGCCCTGGAGGTGGCATTGCCTGGCGCAGCAAGATGGGAGAGGGTTTTGTTTTTTTTTCCCTATCCTGGTACTGGGAAGGAGAGCAGGGACAGGGCACTGGAGTTTAGTCCCACCTCTGGAAGGCAGTGTGGTCTAGTGGTTGGGTGAAGTGGCTTTTATGCATAGATATAGACTTATATGGCTTATAGCTACAGCTCTAGGGTCAGCCCTACCGTGGACCAAACTGGGCACCACATCCCTGGTTCACCTCTTCTGTACAAGCCTGTAAGGGAACTCTCTGCCCAGGGCTCATCCCGCATGCAGCCTCAGAAGGACTTACTGGGGTCGACGTAAGCCCAGCTGGGGTGGAGCGGGACCGATGGGGGAGGAGGGTAAGCACCAGACTTCATCCCTTCTCCTGCTGTTGCCTCCTCATAGCTCGGAGGAGCTGGTGGAGCCGTGGCATTGTCTTTCTTCTCCCCTTGCCCCTCGGTGCTGTGAGGTTTGTTGTTCACAGAGAGCTGCACAGAAGGAGGTTAGGGGAGAGAGATTAGAATGTAAAACCAGCATGGAAACCGCCCTGCAATGGGAACTTGACAGGGCACGAACACAGGTCTGGGCATCCCTCCAGTCGAGGAAGGGATCAGGAACTGGAAGGACACCCGTTAGCTCCCATGGGCTCCAATGGAGCCATCCCTGCACCCCGAAGAAGGAGCATCCTCTGATGTGATTGAGGGAGGAGATGGGAAAACACCTGACATGCTAAAAGGGATGAAAAATTATAGGCAACCGGGCCTGAGTGGAGACACAGCCTTGCCCAGGGTCCTCCGTGATGCCTCAGGCTCATACGTAACACTGGAAAGCATCCAAATAATTCTCTGCTTTTCAGCCTACTTCTTTCTATATTTCCCCTTAAAAAAGAGCTTTCAGTTACTGGGCAGAAAATCCTCAACTCCTTCATTTCCACTTACACCCAGATTTTGGGGTGTTTCTCCTAGCCCCCAGGAAGTGCTCTGGTTTGGCCCTCCAACATTTTCTTCTAGCTCGTTCCTCTCTGCCCATCTAGACGCTCAGCCTTGCTGCTTCCCATAATTTCAAGGTGCAGCTGGGGGACCTGGGATCCCATGTCTTCCAACTGTGAAATCCCAGCAACGAGTCAGCCTCAGGCCACCTGAGAACTTGCTTCTCCTTGCAAACATTGTCCATTTAACCTTCTAGATCTTTGTCATCTTGGGATAAGCGATGAGGCTGGTATCCTGCCCTTGCTGCCAGCTCCGCGTCAGGGTTAGCATCCCCACGGATCATAGGGATGCAGGGCTAGAACCACAGAAAATCCACAATGAAGCCGATAGACGAACTAGCAGTGCAGCAGACAGCACAGCCCCTGTAAGGTGGTCTTAGAGTAACGGTGTAACAGGCCCTTGAAAATAAAGCCAGGGTACCAGGATGGGATGTGCACCCCGAGCAGATGCAGCTGCATCAGGGTAACTGTGCTACCTCCTCTCCCAGCTGCTAGGGACTGTCCTCACCCTGTCCTTCGTTACACAGCCCTTGGGTACAGGGTGGCCAACATCACAAAAGACCCCCAGAGATACCCACGGAGACGCAAGAGAGATGGTGCTGCCTGCATCCAGGCAGCCTGCAGCTTTGTTGTCATGGCGATGGTGCACTGTGCTGGCAGAAGATGCACAAACACACACACACACCCCCCCCGCCCCATCTCAGAGCATCGGGGAACCCCAAAAACCCAGAGCTCCCTGGGCCACGACGGAGGTGCTCAGGGCAGGTGCCAGGTGCTGACAGCGGGGGACATGGGTGGGAAAGCTCCCTGACATCCAGGATGGCTGGAGGAAATGGCCACAGGTCCAGCAGCAGGGTTGAGCTCCACATCCAGCACCAGGAAAACCAGCCCCGCAGTGACACAGCCCTCCACCCCGTTCCTCTGCCGAAGACACCCCCATCGCAGGGGCCAAGGCACCAGGCTGCGCGCAGGTACCCAGCTCCCCCCTCCACAGCAACCGTTGCGTTCCTTACATCACCTCCCCTCAACCCACCTTCCCCCCTCTAAACATGCAGCAGTTATGCAAGCGGGACTCATCGGGCCAGCGCTGGCCTCCCACCTACCTTCCCCTGGGTCATGGCTCCTCGCTGCTGATGCTGCCGGACCCTGGGCGCAGCAGCAGGAGGGAGAGGGCCGAAGCCGAGCAGGAACCTCCTTGCCAGGTCCCTGCTACCCGCTTTTCCGGGATGTCTCGGAGCTGGCTGCGGCTTCCCCGGCCTCCGCTGATGCTGTCACCTTCTAGCAACGTCCACGGAGAAACGGGCGCTGGAGGGAGGACCGTACCATTCCCAGCCTGCAGCACAGGGGGAAGCCGGGAAAGAGACAGCTGAAGCGGAGGCGAGCACAGCGATGGGGAGGCCACAGGGCCACTGCCGTGGGGAGGCCGCAGGGCCCATGCGATGGGGAGGCCGCCGGGCACCCGCCATGGGGAGGCCACAGGGCCCCTGCTGTGGGGAGGCCACCGGGAACCCGCCGTGGGGAGGCCACCGGGCCCCCGCCGTGGGGAGGCCACCGGGCCCCCGCCGTGGGGAGGCCGCCGTGGGGTACCACACTGTGGGGTGGGAGGCAGCTGCCCCAGAGATGCTGCGCTCGGGGCTGGGATTGTGAAGTGGAGGGAGAGGCGAAGGATGCTTTGCTGCAGCATCTCGGAGCTGACCGCGGGCCAGGGAGCAGCAGCTTCTGCGGGACCTGCTGCAGCCGGGCACAGCGAGAAGGGCTGTCATGGGGGCTGGAGGCTCCGCTGGGGCAGAGGGCAGGCCAGAGCCAAGCTCTGTAACATGAGAGCAGGAGGGAGGAATGGCACGGGGCCCTGGCTCCCTTCCTGAGCCTTTCCAGGCTTTGGGTGAAGGGGGGACAGAGACTATAAGGCTTATTTGCCCCACATGCGTTGTCTTCTCTGGACTGATGCAGCCCCACCTGGGGGGCACAGGAAGGGTCTGGAGGTGTCCCAGGGCAGCCAGCAGACCACGAGCACCACGCAGCCCCATCGCCAAAGCAATATTAATAATTGAAGCCCACAAAGGAAGAGGCTAAAAGGAGAGGTCCAGCTCCAAGCCCAGAGCATGTCCAAGGGAAGGGGCACAAAGTGAATGAGGTTTTTCCCCGCTATGGGGTGGGGAGTGGTGAGGGTGAGGGCACAGGGAGATGGAGACATCTCCTCTTATGCCACAGGCAGTAGGAGAGGGGAAAAAAGTTGTCCCTTGACATAGTGAAGTTCTTCATATGGGCAGAAAACTTGTCCAGGACAGAGAAAGAGAGTACAAACAGAGCACACCCTCTACCTAAACACATGGAGGGACAGGCTTGTGATGAGAGAGAGATGTCAGCAGAGCAGTCTTGCACTGTGTTCCCACAAAACAAAACCACAATTTCAGGCAGTTTTGGGACTACACTCAGGCTAGGAGCTGTGCCCCTACATCTCAGCTCTCCACATCCTCACTCCGGTCCTTCCCCAGCCCCTACAAGTCACTTATTGCTTGTCATGCCAGAAGCATGCATCACACCTCAAATTAGTTTGCGAAGTCTAGAATACAGGTACAAAAAAATAAATTAGCTTATCTGTTTACTCTGCCATGAAAAAAAAGACCCCGCCACATTTTAGGCTCCCTAAACAGAGTCCTAGAGAAGGTGAAGAACAGTCTGCCTGCCAGGAAAGGAGGCTGAAAAGACCATCCCCATTCGCAGCTTCTGCAAAGAAGCAAGCAATGGAAGAGTTAAAAGGAAAGCATGAGCTGGAAGTGAAAGAATGCAGCCAAGCAATGTACAGCTGGCATCCATACAGACCTAGCCCGAGCTATTCAGTTGGAAAGAGAGGCAATTACCACAAGGACTGCAAAAACTTGTCAGGATTATTCAGAATCAATTAAGTGCCTGTTAACCACAAGCTCCTCAAGGGCTTTCATTCTGCTCGAGGTTGAGCAGAGGCTTAAAACTGGGCAGGTCCCGAGAGGGAGAGAGAAATCCAACCCAGCAGGAGGGGTTCTCGCTGCTGCAGCCGGGCACAAGAAAACCGTGCTTGGCTTGTTGACCCCTTTCAAGCACTGGACCAGCCGAGGGGTCAAGGGCTTGGGAACAGGAACTCCAGGTGGTTCGTGGCCTTGTGATGGGAAAGGAGAAGCTCATTTTCTTAAGGAACCCCAGAGGGACTCATCCCACCTGCAGTCCCCAGCCAAGCCAAATTTCTTGGTGGGAAAACAGAGGACCCCACATGCTCCATCCCAAGGTTGAAGATGCTTCAAAGAGCTAAAATACTGAGTCTGGAGGAGGAAAAACCCCCAGCAAAGAAAAGCAGATGGCATCACCTACCACAAGAACCTCGCTCTAAATAAAAAGCAGCAGGGAAGTGAAACCAAACACCTCTCTGTTGTCTAAAAAGCCCATACCCTCTGGGAGACCAGGGGTGGGAATCTTGGCCTTCCCTCACTGCCCAGCCCCAAAACAAATCCAACACCAACAGGCAGTGTTTTTAAGGGGCTCTGACAAACAATCATGTCTTTCACAGCCAGGAAAATTAGCTGGGAGAGCCCATGGGCTGCAAGGCTTGAAATGAGTCTTATCTCTGCCACAGAAAAGACAAGGATGACTCTGCCCAGCTGAGACCAATGCAAAGCAGAGCCCTTCAGCCCTTGCAGGGACCACCCTTCTCCACCAAAAAAGCTGCTCCAGGTCTGGTTCCTTGCTTTCCTGTTTGAGCTGGAAGCTCTGCAATGGTGAAGTGGATAGAGAACTGGCTGAATGGCAGAACTCAGAGGGTTGTCATCAGCGGTGCTGAGTCTAGTTGGAGGCTGGTAACAAGTGGTGTCCCCCGGGGGTCAGTACTGGGCCCAGTCTTGTTTAACTTCTTCATCAATGACCTGGATGAAGAGTTAGAATGTACCCTCAGCAAGTTTGCTGATGACACCAAACTGGGAGGTGTGGTAGATACACCAGAAGGCTGT
>Ga0065711_1006190_pt1 | contig 24579 bp, 10 predicted proteins | sample Hoacrofraction12_FD_59098 | JGI IMG/M metagenome (GOLD analysis project Ga0065711, IMG submission 59098) | Hoatzin crop microbial communities from Cojedes, Venezuela - Epithelial fraction 12 v2 (version 2) | ecosystem: Host-associated > Birds > Digestive system > Esophagus > Crop | place...
CCCCCCCCCCCAGCAATTGTAAGGCAGCCATGGCACATCACCCTTCCTCTCTGGAGCCTTTGGAGCTGTGGTGTGAAAAGCAGCCGTGCCCATGGAGCTTTTGCTAGAGCAGCTGGAAAAGTGACCTCTTGCACAGGGCTGGTGTGCTCTCCTCCCCGGCCAAGGAGCTGAGGGTGTGGAGAACGATGGAGACCAAGTGAGCGTGTGAAGGATGTAAACGTTTCTCTCTTTTTGCTGGGTTACAGGGGTCCCATTTTCTGAAAGGAGTCTTCATATTCCAAAGCTTGTAACAGCGCATTGGCTGACCGCTAAAAATGCATGCGCTGTAATCTGCCCCTGGGTTCGTGACTGGCAGATACATTTCCATCTTTCAAAGACTGAATGTTCATAGCCACGATGGCCTCTTTCTGGGTCCAGTTCTGGCACAATGTGGTGGAGAGTTCTGATACTCTTTTTTTAAGACTGCAGTCATTAGGACTCTACTTCTGTATACTTTAAATAGTTATGAGTCTTGGATTTAAAAAAACAAACAGACAAAAAACCAAACGAAAAACCCAACAGCAAACAATCGTAACTTTAAATGCTGATTTCCAGGCTGCTCTGTGATAGTGGAGTCCAGTTAGTATTTCCATGAACTGCTGGAATCTTCACCTGCGTCTGTGTAATACACATGAAACTGGAACAGTTGTCTTTGCATGGGAATATTTTAAAGAAATCATTCTTAGTCTGCTAGTGTTAACGATAGGCGGGTATTTATATATAGAGAGCAACTACTGCCCTATTGATAAACGTTCTGTGGAACCACTCTGAGGGCAGGAGTCAGCCTCTTGGTACCTCAGCACTTCCATTTCCAACTGATTTAAAAAACCAAAAAAGCCACAGGACTCTGCTGCCAGCCTGCCTGGCTGGTGTTCGATGCATCGCGATTGGCGGGAGACCTATCGTGAATGGCAACAGTTTGCACCGTGACTTCTCCCAGCTGCGCTGCGGAACAGCGCAGGTGCCGCAGAAGGGCAGGGGGACATGAAGGCTCGGACCCCGTCACCGGTCGCGGTGATGGTGCCTAAAGCACACCTGCACCCGAGCTGCAGACCCCTACTGCTTTGGCAGGGTGATGTTGGGTGCAGGTTGAGAGGCAGGTAGAAGCCTGCGGCGCCCGCTGAGCCGGGGCCGGGCTGCTGGCTGCAGCGTGTGCGTGCCCATGTGGCCATGCTGCAGAGCCAGCTGAAGCCCAGGCTGCCGTGGTGGAGTCGGTGAGTGTTTGCCAAGCGGTTCTGCTGTGACGGGAAATGGGCTGAACGCTGGCTGCAGGACGCGCAGAGCTGCTCGTCCACTCGGCTTCAGCGTGGCCACATGTCCAAGCGGGGGGAGGAGAGCCAAGCTTGTGCTTGGAGTACGATGGCGACTTACCCTGCCTGATGGCTGGAGATCAGTGAAATCCAGTTCCCGTATGACCCCTCTTTGGATTGACTATGAAGCTACTGCACAAAATTGTCAGCACAAAAAGCAGATTGCTTTCTTCTAATAGTTTGCATCAATTTTATTCTTGATTCTTCGGATTCCTGACTAGCTGCTGCCACAGAGTAGCAGCAGCCATCTGACAATTTTGCCTGCAGAAGCAGCTAGTGTAGCACAGCGTGGAGAGACACCACTGCTTAAAGGCAGCTGGATAACCACGCGACAGTGCACCTGAGAGATGTCTTACCAGCCTGCAATTTGTGTTCCAATCTGAGCCCCCAAAAAGACCTTTTAAAACCAATGAATATGACTCATCAATTCAATACTCATGGATGACGTAGTCTTTGTAATCTTCTGATCCTTTAATCAAAACTCGAATGTTGGGTGAATTCCAGTTTGTAGTAGAAACTTGATCCATCGTAGAACGCAACTGGCCTGGCTTTCAAATACATTCTGCTGGTAGAGAGTAACCATGCTGCCTTTTCACAGTGAAATGAAACACTGCTGAACGCAGGCCCCAGTTCTTCTGCAGAAGCCAGGCACGCTGTACTGTAGATTGTGTTCTATCAGCCAGAGAAACTCCGGCTGATTCCAAAATTTGAAATCTGCTGTGTGCTTTGTTTTAATTCTAGAACGCACGAGTAGTGGATGTTAGATTACTAGAAAGAAAGCATAGCCGAGCGTGTTGTATTTCCAAAGGCACGACAATTTTAAGAAGTTGTTGATGGAAAAAAATGATGTATGAGCATTAAATATTTCCTGCTTTCAGGCACATAACTGGACAGTATGTGAGCAGATAGATACTGTGTACGCACAGATTGGATTTTTTCCCATAAATATGTATTTAGCAGGTGTGCCATTCTACAAGCACAGGCTTACGCTCTGTAAAGGAGGGCTAGAGAAGCACAGTGCAGTTAATCACCAATGCTTGTGGGGATCAGCATGAATATTCTTGAGCAAGAGTAAGAATTCTATATTCAGCTTGAGAGTTTATGGCTTTTATGTGCTATGCCTTTAGAGTAGAGCTAAGCACCGCTTGTGAGTCTTCACACCCTTTGTGGGGACTGGATTGTTTGTTGCTTGTGAAATAGAGAATACCAGCCTCTCCTGCGACAGAAATGTTGATTAGGATGATTTATTTTTCCACTGGAGTGTGAACTCAGTCTTTCCACATTTGATTGTGTAGAGGATCCAAGTGCCATACAAGAAATGGATAATTAACAAGAGATGCCATTCATATGGGAAGAACAACTTTGTCGATGCTTTAATTATCAAGGTCCTTACGGAAGAATTTTGATCATCCATCAACCACAAAGATTTGGTTTCCACTGCCAGCAACTCTGTTTTGTTTCCTTCATCATCCTTGATCTTGCAATGAGTACTGCAAATTTACAGGATGCACTACATTGTCAGGTACACGTTTGCAAAACTGCTTCAGAGAAATCACCATCAGAGGGTAAGCAAGCAAACAAACAAATAAACATACCATGCGTGTGGAGGTTGGATAAACAGTTTGGATCTTTTTCTAGCTGGCTAGAAATAAAGGTTTTGAGATAGCCATAGACAAACTGTGAACAGAGGCATCCTTTGAACACTCTTCCACAGGTATCTGCTGAATGGTGTTATCTGCACCCCTTTATTGTAGTAGTTATTTTAGCAGTTATTTCAGAAAAATAATAAAAAACTATTTTAGTAGTTATTTCAGGAAAATGCAATTTGAAGTCTGTTTCCAAACCTTCTCTTTTTGAGAGTGCATATTTTAATTTCCATGTGTGTCGTTATCGTAACAGTTTAGTAGGTTCTTTGCGTACAGTTTAAAATTGCTTAAATTTTCTGTGTTTCTTAAAATTGGGCATATACGTGTCAACTGCAGCACCATGTCTTACCATGGAATTATGCAAAAGCTTGCCCTGCAGGTTTACTGTTCATTAATGAAGACATACTCTTGGAGTTTCAAGATTAATTGATTTACTTCTAATAACTAACAAGGTACTGAGTTGGCTCAGATCACGTTCAGATTTATGTTCTTTTTTGACTGCTTCTAATACCATTTTTCTGATTTTCACTGCACTGTGGTAATCCTGTTGAAAGCACTGGGATGTTGTTGGTAAGGTCTGTCCACTGGAAGCACAACTTTTGGGGCTTCTCTGCACCGTTGCCTCCAGAATTTTGCCTTTCTTTACTGTTGCCTACTCAAAATGCGATACCTTTAGTACAGAATTAACGCTGACATCAGGGAGGGAGATGCTCTTGTACGAGGTGAGGCGAGGCTTGCCAAATGCTGATTTTGACTGCACTAATGCACAGTGGGTTGTGCAAAGTGGAAGCCTGCCAGCGACCTACTGGGGCTGTTCGTGCCTGGAAGCCGGTGCTGCTGTTGCCTGGCCGTGTCCCCAGCCCCAGCGCTCGTCCCTGCTGGCACCAGTGCTCGCGGCTGCGAGGAGCTGCTCATGGATCTCATGTGGCTGCGGAACAAACCCTCTCCCTGCCCTGCCTGGGAAGCCAAAGCAGTGAAAAAAGTAACCCAATCTTGTTTTCCTAGCCAGCTGCTTACTGTGAATTTAAGAATGTCCAAGAGTCATGCACGGGGAAAGGTGGGCAAGGTGTAAGGACTACTTTTACTTGGTGGGAGTGAGCGTCAGCTTAAATACGTGTTAAAGCGTAGCTCAGGTGGCTTGCTAGATGGCAGGCATGACTCCACGGTAGTTAAGGTTATGAATGTGGGAGGTAGGGCAAAAGAAGCAGTCGTCTTTTAAGCTGGAAAACATAATGCTCCTGATAGGACACCTAACTCACCCTGCAAATGTTCGTGTTCCTGGTTTGCTGGTGATGTTTAAACTATTCAGGAATGCTTGCTCCAAAGGTGTGAGAATGAATTCTGGCTGAAAATGTAACGAGCTGTACGCTTTTCTTTGGCTAAAAGGGTAATTGACTTAAACTGATCCTTACTGCTCGAGTTTGTTTATTCAGTATTGAACCACTGACATCTAAGGACTGCGCTTCAAGTTATGGCATTGCAGTGAATTAAGCAGCACAGTAAAAATACCTGTGGGAGATATAAAGTATAACAGCAAGAAGCACCGTGTAAACAAATACTTTAGGCACTCCAAGCTTTGTTGCATTCTGCTTATTCTAAGCACTGAAAATTAAAGAATCGCTGAACTATTTGAAGGAGTAAACACAGCAAGAGATGCAAAATGAGAGTGCATGAGCATAGCGATTTTCGCAAGAGCAGGAACATGAACAGCAGCCACATTTCCGTGAGGACAGCTACGTCCTTCCCGAACGCCGCACACTACTCCATGGCCCTTGTCATCACAGCTGCATCGTGGCTTGGTGAGCAATCGAACACCCACCACCCTGCTCAGCTGCGGAGGGGCTCTGCGTTACACAGCAGTGTAACAAAACTGCCCTGCGCAGTGCAGAGAAGCTGTGCCAAGGCCAGTGCTGCTTTCCTGGTGCAGCTGTGGCTGCACCCAGGGGTTTGTCTCCCACAGCTGTGTCAAGGAGGAGCCCACCTTCTCCTGCCCATCTGGCAGAAACAGGCCCGCAGGAGCCTGTAGATCAAATGGGAAATCAAAGACATACCTTCATTTTTTTACAGTCAGGGTGATTACCTGCTGAACGAATCACAACGTGCTAAAATAGTAAGGATTTTCTAACATATAACTAATATCCTGAGCGATATCAATCTTTTCATCTGCAATTGCTGTGCAAGAATCACGGAGTGAAAGCTCTGTTGTGCTATAGAGAAGTCAGACAATATGGTCAAAGTCTGAAACTTGTAACTGGGATGGTGCATTGCAGTGGCTCTGTCAACACTTTGCCTGATTTTAGGCAAGAACTTGTTCCCTTTTTTGCTTATTTCATCTTAATAGTACTTATCTTTGGCTACGCTAATGGACTATTAACTAAAAATATATCCCGGCTCACTTGCCATAAGTGAACCAAAAGCTCCCTACCATGGAGACAAATCTCATGAATTTCATCTGCAGAATAACTTGCTAGGAACCATGAGAATGAGCCCTAAACAGTGTACTTTGGAGCACAGTACACAGCCGGTCATCTCGCACAGCTTCCCCTCACTCTCTCCCACAGCAGCAGGAAAGGGAGGCAGGCACAAATGGTTTTAAAAAAAAAAAAAAATTGAAATAACTAAACCTCCTGCAAGTCCAGGTCACTGACATTTGAATCTGTTCATGCCTAAATGGTACTCTGTTCGGGTCTTATCAGCGTATGACAGGAAGGGTCCATCAATGTCACCTACAGCGCAGGAAGGAAGGAAAAATTCTTAGAGGGAGGGGACAGAGGTTGAAAGCACGGGGAGGACCAGCTCTAGTTTGAATTTGCACCTGGACAGCAGAGGAAACGTGGGGTGCTGCAAGGGGCCTCCTTCCCCAAGCCAGCGTTTGCTGCCCTTCCCGATGCTGCTGAGGGCTAGAAGGATGGTTCTCAGCAGGTTTGTGTCTTACTGCCTGGGTCTGATGAGGAGCAAGCCCTCCTCCTCCTCATTGCACAGAGGGTCGCATAGGGGATACTGAGGAGGTGGAACTGAAGGCAGGCTCAGGGGAAGAGGGAGATGACAGAGGGGTTGTACCCAGCCTGGTCGCCGGGCCCTGCACCCCGTTGTCCTAGTCTCCTCCTAGCCGCACAGGGCTGGCTGGAGCAGGGGGTATCTCCCTTTCAGCCGTTTCTTTGCCACAGAAATGCACCGAAGTAGAACTGTGAGGCTAAAGTTGGAATACAGACAGGGCCTAGAGTGAAGCTCTACCACTGCTCCCAGCTCTATTGCTTAAAATACAGCCCCGCACAACAGATCCCTCCTACACCCCTTGTAAACCATCGGTCCGTGGCCCTGAATCCTGCTGTCCCCTTTCCTGTAGTTTCATCTTCTTCATACCACTGTTGGGTTTGAGCTCTTTCTTCCCCCAGCCTAGAGCTTCCCCTGGCGTGTGGTCCTGTGCTGCTGGCACAGCTGAGAGCCTGGGCAGCTCTGCTGGGAGAGAGGTGGTTTTACAGCACAGCAACGTTACCGCAGACATCCTCTGTTCTTCTGGAGCTGCGTGCATCGGCATAGAAGGGTAAGTGCAGGCACCTTCCTTTGATGCTCCCCGACCCTACTGCAGAACCTGAACATTGTGTTAGCATGAGGGATAGCATGATTTTTTTTTGGCCTCCCAGCCGGCCATGCAAGGCAAGAGCCATGCAGGACTTTCTGGCAGATCCGTGTTGTTCACGCAGGTTTCAGCTGAATGCGAAACATTCACACTGCCGCTGTGTGAAACGAGCCTGCCTGGGAGAGCGCACGCTGACACTGGCTTCAGGTGGCAAAAAGGCTGCCTTGGTTGTGAGTGTAAGTGTGTGCTGTCCTATCCATGAGTTGCAGTTTGGGCACCTAATTTAGGAATGTAGCTGTGCTAGGTTCTGTGTATGCGCTGTGGAAACAAAAATCCTTCCTCAGAGAGGGATTCAGGGCAGCAGCTGAACTGCTCTTCCATTCGACGCCATAAAAAAGACACACTAAAAGCTCTGACCAAATAATTGTTATAGAAGTTCCACACAACATTAACTGGTCTGGTAAATGCCTACATCTGCTTTCTTCTACATGCAGCTGTAAGGCCTGTGTTTCTTTACAGCTTCTAGAATCTGTTTTGAACCTTTTAGTGGACTGTGACATACAGAATGGAAAATTAAAACTTTTGATTTATGTGTTGCTGCTTTGCCACTTTTGGCCACAGTAGAACACTTATGAATGCGAGATGACAACAAATATTTAGTTGCACAAGTAACTGAGATGGTTATGTCTGGGAGCAGAGGGAATGGGTAATTCATCATTCTAATAGTTTCTATGTGCTGGAAGAGACTCTGTGGTTTTGTAGCAGAGAAGTAAATAGAGAGGCACTCCCAGGCTGCAAAGACCGGATAAAAACTGAGCTGCTGCAAAACAAGTTTACATGAGCATTGCCAGCATTATGGACACACTAGGAGTTATCAAAATAACAAATGCAGTAAGAACAACCAAACCTGTGTGCATGAAAAATATTTGGGATACACACATTGCTGTGTCTAAACTGCGTGGGGCCAGTTTTTCAACCTTTTCTTTTTTTCAAAAGTTTTAGCAAACATTCTAAGTTTTGAAAACCTGTGCAGTACATGGATTAGCTTGGGACTTGTCAAAAAATGTCCAAAGGCAATGCAGTCTTGATGAGCAACTTTGGGAAAAAAAGCAGAGCAAGGCTTTCATGGCTTTTAAGCTCAGAAGAGATTATTAAAATCATCACCTACTCTTCTACAGGCTGTAGAACCTTATCAGTTAATTCTGCATAATACTTTTACCTCCTATTTAAATTGCAACATATTTCTAAGAAAGTCATGTAGGCTGCAGGATTAAAATCTCTGTCTTTAGCTGGTGCTCAATTTTGTTTTAGAAATACAGAGAGCTATAGATGATATGATTCCTCTTACGTGCTTGCAGACACCACCACAGTTGAAAAGCTCTGGCTAAACTTGTCCCCTCCCTGAATCATGCAATTCAGTTCTGTGATTTGTTCTTTGTGAGCTGTGCTCTGATAGTAAGGTAGGACCAGGAAAGAACACCAGGGACATTTCTTGCTGCCTTTCTCAGTCATCAGAACCTGTTCAGTGTCATGCTTTGAATAATATTTATAAAGATATAAGGAGAGAAAAAGCAGTTATAGGCAGACTTCACTTAAAAAAGTTTACTGAGAGGGAAAACTTAATATGCTTAAATTAACTTTTGAGAGCTAAAGTAATCTGATTTTTCGTTAAGAATTTAGATTTGCAGGGGCTTTCCACTATGCAATTGTTCATCAGTAGGTGGAAAGGCAAAGATATGGTATAAAATCCAGGCACATCTAAAGCTCTGTCTTGATAACTGCATTGCTGTGATTGTGTTGTCTGTAGCAAATTTTGAAGGCCAAGCATCTTTAGTGTCCAAGCCTGTTTCTATAGTACTATATATTTAAACTGGCTAACAGTGAGTCAGACAGAGAGCCCGCACTTTGACTAGTTATTCATGAAAAAATAATCTTGTAAAAAATCACTAATTTGTTTCTACCTGTACTGTCAGAACAGAAAGAAGTTATAATCTATCTGCAGGTTGATTATCTTAAAAATATATTATTAATCTGTTTTATTTATTTATCTGCAGCATAGTAGGTCTTCTGGCTTCCTATGATGTTTCTGATTTTAGTGTTTGGTTGTGGTTTATTTAATGCAGAAAATGAGAGGCTAAAAGTGCTGAATATTCTGCCTGAGAACCTTGGCATCCCTCTTCTCATATACCCCTTTGGAAACCTTGCAGGGTACAGTTTGGCAGTTGGTCAGACTTCACTTTCTGTGGTATTCAAGCAGTTTAGGAAAATGACTCTGAAGGCTAACTAGAGGGGATTTAGTATCCAAGCTGGATCTGTAGCCAGCCACCTTCTCAATTTTAGAGAAGCATGGTTGTTGCTTCAGTATGGGACAGTTTACTATTTCTAATCAAAGTGATATCTAGTATGATTTTGAAACCAGTCACCAAAAATACTCTTACTATAAGCAAAGTATAATAATGTATTTTTCAGCATGTACTAATACATATGTGTACAGCTGACCATTCAGAAACAAAGCTGGTAAAAGCTAAATATCAATAAAATTTGCAGGTAGAATTTAAACTGGAATAATGATTAAGTATTTCTATGGAATGGGAGAACAAAAGAGGCAATCTGAAACAGTAATTGGTATAAAAATACTAAAGATCTGTAGGCAGAAATTTTATACAGGTATATGAAATTTCAGAGTGACATCCCTAGAAGGTACATTTTGAAAGTGGAAACGTACACTTTGAAAGTCATATTACCTAGATAGAATCACTAAGATATTACAGGGCTGTTAGAAAGTCCAAGAAGGAAAGAAACAGGACAGTCAAATATCTTAATCACATCAGTCATTTAAATAGGCTCAGACTTCAATTCCCTTTAGGCTGTTAATTGCATATCCACCTGATATCCAGTTCTGAAATTAGACCTTTGTGTTCTTGATAAACTGGTTATTTAAATACTGCATAATATTACTGAAGGAACTAGGGCTGCTTTGCATCCAAAGGTTTCTTTTAACTGGATTAAATTTCCTTCCATTAAAATGAAAGAAAAGAGTACGTCTCCAATAGATGAAAATTTTCTCTTTGTCAGTATTCACCCTTTCTCAGGCTAGGAAAAAAAGACCAAAAAATGTTGTCATTCACCTGACTCTGGGGATCTCTTGAAAAGATCTTTTAATCTCCTGCAGCTTGTTCTCAGGGTGCTGCTCTGCCCCGGGTGGCTGCAGAGCCCCCTCCGAGCCCGCACTGGTGGGGCAGCAGGCACAGCCAACGCTGCGAGGGGTGGTGTAGAATCAAGGTTGTTTTTTGAGATGGTTTAAATGTCATCACAAATTCAAGTGTTTGTGTAGGCATGACTGTTACACAGGATTTACCTATCTGGGTTCCAGCACCTTCGTAAAGATTGCCGGAAGTCTAAATAGCATATATTTATTGTGATCCTTTTAAGTGTGTCTTTCTGTTGTTATAGGGTCAATGTGAAATAATGTATTTTCTTTTAAGAAAAGTTAGCAAATTGCACGTGAACATGAGAAAAAGAAGAATGCTACTTGAGACAAACACAGAAGCAGTCATGGACAAGGACATAATTAAGTGTATTAGTTTCCAAGTCTGGATTTCTTTAAAATAATTAAGACGCCTGTCGTCATCTCTACAGTGGATTCTGTTCTCTCATAATTACCCAGGGAAGGTATTTGTAAACTCAGAGATGTATAGTGAATTTCTTTCCTCTTGAAATTTTTAGTTTGAAAACATAGATACAGCATGAGAGATTAATAGTTTCAACATCTACAATTATTTAGAAAAATAGGGTCAAGTTACACTTGTTCATATCGCTGGCTGTCTTTAGCTTAACACTGTTTCAAGATAACGTTGAACTTTTTGGACTAAAAATATCCACTATAGCTGACAACTAAATGGAATCAAACCTATAAGGTGGTTTTATGTAACACCAAAAGGGAAAGAAAAGCCAATAGACCCAGACCGAGAAGGAAACTTTCCATCAGTGAGCACAGCAGACTTTTAGATTTCAGGTCTTAAGTTTATGTTTACTGCCATCCCTAAATACATACATGAGTGTCTGGAGAATATTACCTGTCAGGAGGCACACAAATATACAAGCCTTCTGGCCACCTAAAGGAAATTTTATAGCTTTTTACTTAACCAGAGCTCTCTCTGGGGGAGGGCCAGAGCACAGCTCAGAGCTACACTTCAGCTGTAGTTTTTGGATCTGTGACTGGGCTATGTAAGCTCATATGTCTTAAAATTCATGTTAAAGAAAAGTGGGAAATTCACAAGGGTAGGAAAGAAACAGAACGTATTTGTTGAGCAGAAGCCAGCATGTACAGTGTAATGGTGTTTATTTTGAGACAAAAATGCAGTAACCATCTGTACAATGAAACTCATTCTGCAAGCAAAATATGTGTTCAGATCTAAGTTTCTGTGATTTCCTTGTCCTCTGATATTATCTAACCTTTTATGCACTTTTTTATCTCCTACTGTTTTTGTGTTTCTCTAGCCCTGTTTCTTACTGTGGTGTAGGATTCAATGGTCAAACAAGACACAGTATCATGCCTTCCCATTGTCAAATGCCTTTTGCTTCAAGGACTACTTAGGCATTGAGCTCTACTGTTTCTTCTTATGATGCAAACCCTAAGAACATGAGAGTTTGTTGGGGCAAAGAAGTTTCTCCTGGCTTGGCTGTTAAGCATTACATAATTTCATCGCCTGTATAAACTGTTTTTCAAATTTGACCTTTGATCAAATAGAGCTACTACTTACCTAACTCATACAACTGTTTTGTTCTTTGCAGTGGTTTTCCCTAGGATAACATCTTAAGAGATTAGTGTTATTTTCAAATGCTTTGATGTTCTGGGCTCTCATCTGATCCTCTGAAATTAATCTCCAGGAGTCAGGGGCTGATACAAAAAGATCCATTTCTCATTCCAAGTGCATGGCACACTCACTCCCTTAAATCAATGCTTGTATGTAAAAAGTGTCAAACCCATTCAGAGCAATTGCATGTGCTATTCATCCTACAGAGAGAGGAGGAGAGTTAATTCTCTCAAATGAACTCAAGAAGACAAATATTAGACAGGAGCTTATTGCTTATCTTGGAGGCGTTTGGATACTACAGTGTTGAGGAGAAATACTATATAAAATAGGAAAGGTTACTCAGAACTTGCAAGGCAGCACTGAAGTATCTGAATTAACTCTTCCAGAGAAGAGCGTTTTCCTAGGATCAGGCCTTGGTGCATTAGATTCTATAACACACAAAGCGAAGGCATTTACTCCCATGCCTACTGTTATTAAATACAACCACATGACTATATTGATACGTTGCTTTCCATTGGCGCTGATGCATAAGCACATAAGCCCAAGGCAGAAACATCAAGTGATTTCTTACAATGTTTACGTATACCTGATTTCTTACAATGCTTTTCTTGCTACATTTTTTTGTCTCTGGCAAATCAAGGATGATCATAATGGCTGACATCAAGAGGATTTACTGTTTACATTGCAGCCCATGGATATACTATAGAAGCTGTAAGCTGCACAGCAAATCATAACTCACAGTGAAAACCGTGGCACAAACCCATGGAACACAAACCTCTTTGCATGGTTTTCTTAAAAGTTTTTTTTATCTTTCTGCAAAACAGTATAATAGAAAGTGTGATGTTCTTTCTGTGCCCTTTAAGGAAAATCAAAGATGGGGATAAGATGACAGTTCATCAGCCAAGATGAGCAGTTTGCTCCAGATGAAATAATAATCATTGTGGAAAGTTTTGCCACCGTATTATAGGGAGCACATATCTCACTGGGACATCTCAGGAGACATTTATTATACCAGAATTATGCCCATTGCTTAGTGGGGCCCATTGCTTTTTTTCCCCACAGAACACATCGCTTCACCTCAGAGATGTAACCTGCTGCTCCATACCTGAAGTAGCTGTTGCCTTGCCTTTTTGCCAGTTGCCTTGCTTTTTTTTCCCCAGTCTTGCACTGAGTTTTGTTTCATTTTAGAAAATGGGCAGCAAGCATATGAAGAGGTATTTTTTTACCGCTAATGTCACCACAGATGGGTGCACAGTCTCCTTGAGAAATCTACTTTGGATATATTACACTGAATGTAGCGAGAGAGGGCTTCTTCAGGAGTATGTAGTTTGTGTGATTCATACTCTGGTCAAAAAGATGGAGCTCATGTATTTATACAGGTTTTAAAGGAAAATGACTTGTCTGTTCTAGAGGCATGTTCAGCGAGGCACCCCCAGTTGCTGGGCCATGGTCTGTGCACATGAATTGCTCCTCATGTATTTTGTCAGTTGCATAAGTCAAAAACTAGTCCACAAATCTTTTGATTCATCACATTGCAGAAGTCCCACTTTTACAGCCTTATAACAAAGCCACCCAGAAGAATAAGAGCTGTAGGAGCAGGCCCTTTGTATAAATACACGATTCTAACATGTATACTGCAAAATCTTTAGTAATAATATCCTAAATTATGCATGCTTAAAAGGATTTTTTTAGCATACTAAGAAGAATTAATAGCAAGGAATTAATAAAGCAAAATCATTTCATCATGATAACCAGTTTTAAAAATTTTCAAGACACACTGTTTCTGTGTCATAAAGTAATAACCCGAAGGAAGCTGATGGATACAAGCAAATCTCAGCAAAATAGTAAGGAAGCTGCAACTGGTAATAATACTGGGGTGACAGAAAATCTTTATTATCTATAGATCTAATCTTTATTATGTCAAGATTCTGTGGGATCAAGAACATATCAAGGGTAAATCCGATTGGACTTTAAACAAATGGCTTTTGTATGCTACAGCGCAAATCTGATAATCTAAGAAAACTGAGAAAAATAGGCTTTTTGTACTTTGAAAAATGCTGTTACTGACTGTCGCAAGGTTTAAGGAAATGACATGATTATCTCTGCTTGTGCTGAAATCGTTCCTCTAGTACGATTCCAGTGATCTTGCTTTTGCCATGTCTGAATGACTGACTTTTTTTGTTTTTAATAATGAAGAAGCAGAATATGTAAAATAGTCCATTGTGTAAAACAAATCAAAATACACGACTGACTGTTCAATCTTTCTAAAATAATTAAACATGGTGAGTAAATTACTGTCTTTCCCCCGTCATTGATTCTTTGGGCCTACGAATGTTGAAATGAAGGGAAGGCACAGATGAGGCTGATGGACAGTTATCATCTGACCCTGATAGATGTCCGGTCCAAGATCCACTGAGGAGAGACTGAAGGGTATTATCATTCCCCTGAGTTAAGCTAAATCCGTGACACCATAATATACAATGGTTGGGTTTCACCATCACCTCCTATCTCATGTGTCCATTTTCTTTCCCACCCTCCTCTTAGAGTTCTTTTTCTGACCTTTGTGTGTGTGTGTTTTCCCAGGAGGTGTGATTCAGCTGATTAAGGCTGTGGCATGTCTTGTTTCACTGCTATGAACCCATGACTACAAGGGCAGCTAAAAGCAGCGTTGTAATCATCAGACGCTGCTAGGAGTTTGCCAGATTTTGGAGTGGTTGATAAGACCATGTGCTGGGTCTGTCTTTTTCCAGGTGCAAGTGAGTTGAAAGAGACGCACCAAAATAGAAGCTCTTTTTCTTCCTAATTTATGTTCTTTTCTCCCCTTTGGTGTATTGGCATGGCTGGCTTTAAAGAAGTAGCGTTGATTTCAACTAAGGATAGATTTTTGTCCTAAAGGGACACTTCTCACCTTCTTTAACACAAAGTGGAAGGGGCTTTCCCTTATGAAAACTTTCTATAAAGACTGCAGGTAAAGGCAATGGAAAATGCAAATTGTTTGCTGTTCTGCTTAATGTGTTTTACTTTTTTGCCTTTTTTACTAGTTATTTGCGAAAAGAGTAAAAGCGTTTTAATTTTCACTGTGAAACCAAACGGACATTTTGAAACTCTTAATCCAGTTGTTATACACTGTCATACTCAAATAAGCACTTTTGACTCGCTTTTGCTACCAAAATTAATACACTTCTCTGGTCATTTGACAGAAGACATTCTCTTGAGCGTTTGGGGAATGATCCAACCACTTGGACCTCTGCCTGATTGGTGTTCTACCTTGGATTCTTCATAAAACTTACTCTGAAGAGCAGCCGTTAACATCGTACCTCTGACTAGCAAGAGCAATTTTACTGAATACCAGCAAATGTTACATAATCTCAGACAGAAGTCAAATGTGCTTATAACAACTTTCTCCCAGCCCTGTTTAGAGACCAAGATGTCCTCCATCTGCAGGAATCTCCTCTAATATGCATTTTTTTAAATGGAGCAGACATAAAGTGTGATAACAGACTTTGTTCTCCACTATTTGAAGCATGGGCATAAGCATGCTGCATAAATTTGAGGGATTCTGCTTTTAGTTTGGCAAAAATTAAAGCTGTGCATCATGCCATATGTGATGAAACAAATAAGCTCAGCACTGTGGATAAAGCTAGTTTTCCGTGCCACTTCAAGTGGACCAAGTAGTACTTTTCAGCTGCACTTGAACTTAAAATGGGCAGAGCTCAGAGGGAGCGGTTATGCAAGGGCTGCAAGGCAAAATAAATGCATAGAAATATCACTACAAATAACTACCTCCTTGAAATTCAGTGTATGTTTAGTTCCTAGGTTGTTTGTTTCTTTCACCAGTAGTGAAGGATAATGAGCTTTAAGGACTGTGGGAACCTGCAATTGAAGCAGAACTGAGATATCCTGCAAAAACAACATTAAAAGGACAATGGGGGATCACACTTGAGAAGAGAGGAAGTGCAGAACTACCAATGTGACTACTTGAATGACAAAGCTTTATGTCAAGTCTCATTAAATGCCCTCCTTTGTGCTTCTTTTCCTTGGCTAGGACTAATGTGTCATTTGAATGTTTTATCTGGCCTGTGAACAATTATATTTATGAATTCTGAGAGCAGATCCAAAGTGCAGGGGCCACTGAATGCAAAAGTCACAGTTGTTTCCCCTCTAGCCAAATGAGATTGAAATACAGCTGAAGATCCCGACAATCAACGGTTACTCATACAAGCTGGGGCGGAGGGAGGATAAGCAATAGCAATATCATTGCAGAGAATAGTTATCCTAGAGCTAGTATTTCCTGATGTGGGCAAAAATTATTAAACAGTTCACTCCCTTAAGATCTTGCTTGGCTTTAACTAAAAATAAACAGCTGTCAGTCAAAAAGATCTGCTATGTGGCCTAAACGGGGGCTTGTCTTCTTGACCGGTAACAAAAGCACATTTCTGCAACAGGAGAAAAGCAGTCTTAGATCTGTCATTCTTGAAGTCTAATTCACAGCGGATATTGCTGTTGCTGGTGCCATGTTTGCACTGACAGTTCCAATGCTAGCGTGTGTGTATATATATATAGTCTTATCTTTGTATATATGTATAGTCTCATTATACCTACTCTGTGTGATAAGACAGGTGAAGAACGTTAACATTATGCTTTAAAATCACTAGGCAGGGACTGAAATGGATTACCAAATTATGTATTCTTCTTAGCAGGATAAGCAATGAATCACAAACAAATAGTTGCCTTCTGCTAAATCAGCATAAACCTGAACGTCCCATTGTTAGTTGTTTATGAGCTTGTTTTAATAGTTTCCTGTAGCAGTCAGCTCAAAATCTACTAATATTTTTGCAAAACATAAATCCTTATTCTCTGCTGCATTGTAGTGATGTACATCTGGGCAATGTGGGTATAAAATGTTATCATTCTGTTATGGGAGAGCTTTACACCCATTTTTTTCTGGTGTGAATGACTACACATACTAAGAGGCAAGCATGGAATCAACCCTTTAAAATAAAGTTCAATAAGCAGATTAGGCAGAGTTGTCAGAGAAATCCGAGCTGCAGTGCTGCTGTTTGTGCCAGAAATCATGATGTATTGTTAAAAAAGCAAATGTTAATTGGACAATTAAAATCCCCATTTACAATATGCAGAAAAGCCTGGGGGTTCTGCTTTAATGTAAAGCTGAATGTTTCAACAGAAACCATGCCTGCCTTGAAACGAAATGTGGAAATTTACATATATATGGTTTGTAAATACACAGATATTTACAAACCTCGAAGTGGGTGACACTGCAGTGCAGTTTCCCTTCCTTGCTTAGGAATATGTTGACCTGTTAGAAATGTTGAAACTGGATTGTGCTTCAGTCTTCCCATGGCTGGAGAGCAATTGCTCTACTCAGACTGAAACATCCTGCCCTGAGCTGGCCTTTTCATGCTGTGATTACTAGGAGGTTAGCCCTACTGACCTAGAGTAATAAAATCTCCAAAGCTATTGAAATGACCCTGGTAACCTCAAAGAGAAGGTGGTCTTAGGTGGAGTAGGTGCGATTCTCTTGCTTTTAATGAAGTAAAACCATTCTGCTCAAAGTGAATCACCGACAATGCTTTTCAATAGTTACTTCATATGATATGTTTTTTATGTGATTATTTTGCTGTATCATAGGGTATACAATGCAGTATTGTATAAGCATAGTTAACAGGCTGCACAATGTTCATTCATTAGAAAAAGAGCTGCACACTAAAAGGAGTGAAAAGAACGATACTGCAATATTATGATTGATTTTAACGATCAAATTAAAAAAAGCAAAAATAAAGACAGAAATACCTAATGTATTAGCTGATATTCAGTGTTTCAGTGACTACGAAATTAGTCGCTGCTGTCAGATGAGCCTAGAAAACAGGAGCACCTTAGTTAAGAATCTTGGATGATGCAAAGTGAAAACAGCTCAACTTGTCTGCACTGATCTCTCAGTGAAATGTCCCTGCATGTGAGAAGAATGGATCAGAATGTTAGAACTGTTTTTTAAAATCCAGTATTCTGGGAAAGGTAAAGGAACTTTGCCTATGGAATCAGTCTGAGCTACACGAACTAGAGCAGAATCCATGAACTGGGAGGGTGAAATGAACAGGAAAAATAAGGTCTGGTTTGAACTAGTGCTCCTGAAAATTATGTGAATGGTTATACAAAACACTGAATAGGCAGATCTAAGATCTTCAAGTCTGTATAAAATAATCCAATTAGGAGGTCGAAAATATTTTTGAAACAATGAATGATTAGTGTATTGTTGGACCTAACAAGAGTCTGCATTTTAAGCAAGATGAAAATAGAATTTTGTACATAATAGGAATACCCATTATTATTACAAACCAGCTATAACAAAGATTTTGAAACAGATAGTCACCCAAGATTGAATATTTATGACTGGAAAGGAGGGGAGAACTAGATAGCTCCGTTTGCATCAGTTCTTTGCTTGCCACAGAAGGTGACCAGAAACTGGACTTCACAGTTTTTGGGTCCAGTTTAGCATAGCAAACTGTATGTGTCTTTAAAATAACAACAGACAACCCTGAATCCTTCCTTATCAGAATTCAGCGTATTATGCTTTGTTGATTTTGATTCAGATGCATTTCAGCATTTCTCCTTATTTTGTTCCGTAAGCAGTCACAAGAAGATACAGTTTCCAGTTTCTAGAGATGAGGTGTTTTATTAGTGCTATGGGATGAGACACTAAGTACAAACAAAACAAAATATTTATGTAATATAGTTTCCTTATAGAGCTTTAGAAAACAGTTTTCTTTTTAATTATAGATGTAACTGAACCATAGTAACTATAAATCTTGTGCTCAAGCAAGAATGTCTTAAATACTGTTAATGTCTTGCTTTATTCTTAGTGTGTGATAGAAGCCTCCAACTAAGGAATTCTGCTACTCTGTTCTAATAACTATTGTTTTTCAATAAATGAATCTATTTGTTTCTGTTCTACAATTGTGTTAATATTTTCTTAAAATCATATTCGTGAAATGGACAATTGAATGTTGGTTATTTACTACATATCATTGTTTACATACTGTATCTACAACAGTGAAGTGTTTGTTGTGACTGGAATGTAATCTCAGTGGGTTTGGTTCTGTTACCTCCATGGAGCTTTCACTTCTTAATGGCTACAGAGACTAATCTTGAGTTAAGAGCCAAACATTTTTTCCTCTGCATTACTGCAGTGCTGTTTAGATTTGTGGCTTTTAATGTCAAAAAGAAATTATAGCTCATGCATGCCTTTCCAGGAAGAGCAGCTCATGTAGAGGACATTAGAATGACTTAGAGGAAGTCTGGAATCAACTTGTTATAATTACAAAGAAAACCAAATCCTTTACCCTGTGTAATTATGCTATATTTAAGAAATTAATAACAAACTGTGAAATCTGGGGGCCTGTGTTTTTGCTGGTCTGGGAAATAATGGTGGGAAAAAAGTGGCCTCGTTGCGAGATTTCTCATATGAGTATGTAGGGAGCGTCTATTTTTTTCCTGAGTTACCTGCACTGGCATGTGCACAAGGTTATTTATGCTTATGTATAGTATTAAAGGCTCATTCTCCTGACATTGTCACCCAGTGAGGGAGCAGAACCATTACTCTGTCACTTACGTGGCACCACAGACATCACAAAAGCTAATAAGAAGTATTCTAAGGTAAAAATCAAGTGTATAACTCTCAAAAGTATGGCCTTTTTTTTTAACAATTATGAATAACAAATATATTAGTAAACCACTTTGCACATGATTTTTGACTCAAGCTAAACTAATTGTTTTTTTCACAGTGAACACTTTGCCTAGTAACAGTTGTAATCCTGTGCTTGTGTTGTCATAGTCACAACTCAAATGAGATGTTTGCATTATGACTAGCTATGGATAAAAGTTTTAAGTTTCAGTTCCTGGTGATGTTTTGTGTCTTGTGTGACTATTCAAGACTTGGACTTTATGTTATGATACACTTTGAAAAGCGTACTAGAAATGGCAGATGAAAGGAAAAAATTAGGATATTAATCTAATTATATTGTGATTTGCAGGTTTAATATTTACAACTGAAAGACCTTAAGAGTTTCCTCCTTCCCTTCCTCCACTTCCTCCTTTTGCTTCCCCTTTTCTTTTATTCTGGCAGCTTCTTCAGGCTACTACATCATCACCTCACATAATATTTATGAGAAAAACACATTTCAACTGCTGGCATAAAGGATATTCAGTTTGAGAATGATCAGTCCAACTGACTTTTGCATTCATTACCGATTTCTTTTATCACTAATTTATGATCATTTTGAGTAATGTAAATATTTCCCCATAGAAGTAATATTATTTTCATTTTCTCTGAAGATGCAAGAATTATTGGTTACTTCTCCAGAACCTGCCAACAGCTTTCACCTTTGGTGGCTAGTATCTGATTAATACTTGTAATGCAGAGAGTTCATTTTCTCCTAGCAGAAATTTCATGCTGTTCCCAGTGTTTGTGCTGTCTGCCCTTGTCCTTCTAGCCCCTGTGTACAACTGGTTGTCTCAGCAGCCATGAAAAACCCTGTTCTTTATCTCCTCAGAACAAAATGCAGGTCTGCTGTATCACTGAAATTTTATTTTTTGAAAATGAAATTGTGAAAAAACTGCCTTCTCAAACAGGTTTCTTTTAAGACAGACAACTCTCTTCACAATTATTTGCATTCCTCAGGTTACGGAGTAGCACTATGGCTACTAAAATTTCTCCCTTAAAACTGCCTGCTTCTTTAGAAACACAACTAGAGTTGTTAAATATCACACAACTGGAATTCATAGCAAAGATTATCATCATAGGGACAGGGGATGAAGTTTTCCTGATTTTATATGTTATGTAGGTCTTTATTGGAAAAAAATACAGCAGATTGCTGGATATTAATAAGCAGGAGGAATTTCCCATTCTTTGTTCCAGGGAGTTATTTTGGTCCTCTGATATTAACTAATTCAGAATAAATCAGGAATACTGAATATCTAGAAGCTTACTTGAAAATATTTTGAAAAACCTTGAAAACCTGATTATCTCCAACTCTTTGCGACTGCATTGATTTTTGAGTTAATATGGTTAACAAAAATTATTGATGAAATCAGAATTGCCTTCTTACTGCTTCCTTACGATTGGCTAAACACAGAATTTCAGTTGCAAAGACGCAAGCTGAAGAAAGCACCAACACATCTCCATTTGTCAATAAAAGCAAGAGAGTTAGATACATCATTGTATATACATCATAGCCATATAGTACTAGTATGTAGTTACATAATGACATAATCTGTTACAAGACCTAGGAAACCAGGAAATTCTGGTTTGGGGATGGTATTTCATGCGCTCTTTTAATGTATACCCACAATCTATAGAAACATACTGTATTAATGCCCCCAAACAGACCAAAGGAAAAAAGATAAAAAAAAAGAAAAGCCTTCAAAAAACTACTTCTTCTGGGTTTGTGCCTCCCAACAGCTTCCAGTGAATTTATCAGCAAGTACATTAGAAAAAGATTAAAAGGGCAATAAAAACTCCAAGCAGACAGGCGCAGGAAAACCCAAGCAAACTATTACTCCCCCAAATCTAAAACACAAGATCCATAGCTCCTCGTTAATGTTAATAAACCCACACATGATAATGAAAAGAGAAATTAAAAGCTTTGAGCTTTGCCAGGAAGGCAACTACACTGAGGCATGAGCTCACTAACTGCAGCTGACAACAGAAGGCAAAGTAACAGAAAAGGTCTTAGAAAACAACTGTACATGTCCAAATGCAAAATGCAACTTTTTGGAAAACTTTTCCTGTAATTAAGCAAGATGTAATGGGCTTGCCTTTGCTTTTACTGAAAACCAAAGTTCTTATAAAAGAGGAAAAGCTTTGCTGTCCGAATTTTAACATTGTATTCCTGTGTAAATTCTTGTGTACATGTTATATATAGAGTACAGAACATATACTTAATGACATGCAATTAACATTTCTACTGTATTTTATGCGCTCAGGATAATCACTAACTAAAGAAAATGCATTATGTTGTTGAACTCGGGGGTGATCATGATAAGCATATAACTACGTGGTCTCAGGTATAGTTATACTTCCTTAAACTCTGCTACTGCAATAAAATCTCATTTTAAATTCAATGTTGAATTGGGTCTACTAATTTTATTCTTGTTTCCAAGTCACAGCTGGGACCTAAACTGGCATAGATTTTATACTGTTTCCATTTCATTGACCACAGTGGTGTTGATTTATGATATGTGATAGGAGATGCAATATCTCTAGTTTTACATCATTTGGAACAACGTGTTTTCATTACTGATATCTGGCTGAAGAGTTTGACATGCTGTAAGAAAGAACAGCATGAGGAAGAAAGGATAACATCTGACCCATTTAATTTCTATTGGCATTATCTTATTCTGTGCTTCTAAGAAGAAAAAATAGTGTGATAGTGTATTCTGCTAGATGAAAATAAAGAAACACCTAGGAGTTCCCTTCACATTACTGAATACTGAATGTTCACAATACTCGTCATTATGACTACAGACAGCAGACATTGTTTGTTTTGCATAGATTCTTACTCTGAGTGTGTACATACAAACATATCCATGCATCTTCTCCTAACATCATAACAGGTTTCCTAATTTAGGTGATTAAAATTCATGAAATTATAGTGCTAGAATTCTTACAATAGTGTCAATTTATGTTCAGAATCCTGCTGGGGTACCTTAGCAGCACTGTCGCACTGGTGCTGCTGTAGTGCCTCTTCATCACACCAAGAAACCTGCTTTTGGTGAAAATTGGTAAGAGCACATTATGGATCCTCACAGTGCTGCTGCCTTGATAAACTGGGGTTGTAGGAGCAAGCAGCCCTTGCTGTCCAAAGGCAAAATGCACTAGGTAAAGTATCTGTCACAGTGACAATTACAAATGTGCATGGAGATGGGCAGATTTCAAATGGGATTTTAAGAAGAACATAGCAAGAACAAGGCAACAAAAGGAGCAGTATATGGTAAACAGCAGGTCACATAATGTGGGAGAACTTTGGGGCTGAAAATTTGAAAGACTGCTTCTAGATCAGCATCAGCCAAAGTACATTCCTTTTAAAACACAACACCAATCCAATATCCTGAACATTCTGAAAACATTCCTGATCTTTTCACATGGGTGGAGCAAGCCTGTGTGTTTTGAGTGGAAAGCGGAGAGGCGTGTACGTTGTAGCTGACTGGTGTGGGCAGGTGCCGCAGAGGAAGTCAAAGCTATGTCCAGCAGGAATTTACTTAGCTTGTTCAGGCATCTTTGTGCATGTGCTGACTTTATATTCTATGTATATTTTATAGCTATATTTAATATGCATTTTGCACATGTGTGCATATAATATTCTGTGTATGGTGTATGCACATATGAATATTTGTCCTTGATGAATAATTTAACAAGAAGCTGTGCTTCCAGCTTTGTTTGATCTTTATCACCCTGTTCAGAAAGTTTCCAGAAGAATCTTTTATCCTTACTACTTTTAACTTTGTTGCCTAAGCAAATTAAATTATGTACCCAGATGTGGTGTGTGTCCCTCTGTTACTGTGTAGTACCTTTTGAACTAACTGGGAAATTCCAACAACTTAATAGAGGGCTAACGGTGCCTTACGTGCTTCTAGGCATTTCATGGAAACAGATGCACTGGTAAAGAAGACACCAAAGAGTATTATCTGCTGTCTAAAAAACTGCAGCACAGATTTCACTCATATTAGACATCAACAAATCTGTGTGTTAGAGAACATGTGCCCTAGGATGGAGAAGCTTCACCTGGAGTTTGCATCTTGCTAAACACCAAGGAGTGTAATTACGGGCTCCAAATCTGTAAGAAACCAGGTACCATCAGTTCCACAGTTCTTGGAACGACTTTTATTATGTCATAACATTGTACCGAAAACTGTACAAAATGTTTCAGCTCCTGATGTTATAGTGGACTATTTATAGTTTTTTTTCTTTCTTTTCTTTATAATGTCCTTGCCTTACATGCAGCAAATAAAGCAGGCATCTAATTTACTACTCACCTTCAAAGCATGATGCAAAGTATCGTGGATGTTCTATGATCTAACCAGAACTTGGCCCTGTAAACTCACGTGAACTGAGCTTTACATCCACACGAAACACATTCGCAAATTGCTGTATTGGAACTGACTTGTTCTATAAGTGGAATAAAGTGCAATTATATTTATTCTGTGTGCCTTCGTGAAACCTAGTTTTTTTAAAGTAATCGAAACTCAGGACTTTTCCTCACAATAGGGGTCCTTTTCAAGAAATCTCTCTCAGTTTAAATAACTTGGAAGAAGGGATATTTGAGAGGTTTGAATATTGCAACAACGTGAAAAACGCCTCACTATTTTATCATACTTAGAAAAAAATTATTTTCAGTCAGGAGCAAGTTTGAGAGGTGAAAAACTCTCGAGGTCAGCAGTAACTGAAAACAGGAAATTATAAAGGAAATGCTTCAGCTGTCATAACTCTGGAGTTCATCTGTAGAACCTCTGTATTACATACTCTTACATTACTTGCTCTAGAGACCTTATGGGTCTTGGCTGCTCCTGCAATTTCCAATCTGTCAGAAGAACAGGTTTTCTGCTACTGGAAGTAATGACAAGATCTCAGAAGTGTTTAACATTACTTTTTCAGGATGTCCTTGAACAGTGTGAAGCTACAGGTTATGGGTACGGCTTCTCCAGAAACACCATGTCTTCTCTTACGCTAGCCACAAACTCCGTTTACCAAAATTATTGCGATTTCATTACATTTACGGGGTTTGGTCTTTCAAAAGCCTTCTGCAGTCACACATCCCTCACGCATTTCACTGTGAATGATCCAATGTTTATTTTACTATTTTTTTACAAGATATTCTACTGTCCTCACCTCAGGACCACCGCATCGTCTTAGCAGAGCTGCTGCGCTACGTGTTTATTCCAGAGAGCTGTTGACATTAGCAGTCCTACAGCTCCTGGGGTTTGCCAGAGCCCTTTCTGCCGGAGGCCTGGCTTCCTCGCTGCGAGAACGAGTGCGTCCTTCAGCAGGTACACAGAATCACACAGAATCACAGAATGGTAGGGGTTGGAAGGGACCTCTGTGGGTCATCTAGTCCAACCCTCCTGCCGAAGCAGGGTCACCTACAGCAGGCTGCACAGGACCGCGTCCAGGCGGG
>Ga0065711_1033922_pt1 | contig 24579 bp, 16 predicted proteins | sample Hoacrofraction12_FD_59098 | JGI IMG/M metagenome (GOLD analysis project Ga0065711, IMG submission 59098) | Hoatzin crop microbial communities from Cojedes, Venezuela - Epithelial fraction 12 v2 (version 2) | ecosystem: Host-associated > Birds > Digestive system > Esophagus > Crop | place...
TCCCCCAATATAACAAATCCCTCCTCAGCCATCTCTTTGTACCTAGTGTTTTTGATGAGCATACAAAGACCACCCTAAACATCAGACTTTGCTACACCTTCAGTGTCTGCCAGCACTCCGGGACACCTGGAGGGGTGGCTAAAGGCCTGTGATGAAAGCCAGCCGCACGGCCCTCGCCAGCAGGCCTGCTGACATTCAGCCACGGCACTCTGATGTGAAGCACAGCTGCACCGACCAAAATGGCGCCCTGCACCGCCTCTGCCTCTTCAGTCCGGTCTGAGCATTTTACTGACGGAAGCAGCCTCTGCCCGGCTGCCCCGCAGACCCCAGGCAGCCCTCAGAGAGTGAGCTAAATTAGCTTCACCTCCTACTATGCTCTAGCCACGCTGCTAATGATGATGTAAGAAGCTTTAATAAGAGCCTGATTTGCACGTACCAGGTTTAACTTTTTGGAGACAGTTGTTCGAGGAGTCCTCCGGCAATGGGCACGCTCTTCTGGCGCCTTGGAGAACAAAGACATTCACAGGATCACTTCCGCAGTGCTGCTTTGGCAGATACGGACATCCTCAGATGACAGGGCAATTTATTCTCTCTCTTAGCCTGATCTTTGGAACTTTGCCTGTTTTTGGAAGGGAGTCCGAGTAGTCTTAAATGTTTATTGAGTTGACACCAGCAACGCTGCATAAAAGGGTCAGTGCAAACAGCTCTCCTCCGATTCTTAAGCAGCTTTTTGGCCACCGCTTTTTTCACACCTCAAGAGCTACCAGGACAGTCATGGTGGCTTTGCATATTGCCCAAAGGCAGCCCAACAGGTGAAATCCACCTTGCTGCTCCTTATGAGAAAGGAGAGGAACAGACCCTGATAAAGCTCTTGGGCATATCCACCTCATTATATGGCCTTCAAGGCTTCTACAGCTATGGATTTCTTTTCAATTTTCTGCTATAAGCTAAAATCATGTCCCATCCCAGGTGCTGAGCACATAGGTTATATGAATGCAAGTCATCCATTGGTCCTCTGCCTAAATACCACAGGAGAGCAGCCTACATGTGGCTGCTCCACAGCCTTTCCCATCCAACACCAATGGGTGGGAGAAGCGTGGCCGGGAATACCACTGCATTTCCACCAGCCTGCACGCCAGCGTGAGTGGATTCGTGTTTACGCAGCGAGCACTCACCGCTTACGGGCAGGGAGAGGTCCGAGGGAAGCCAAAGCTCGCAGCTGCAGCCCGCGCACTGCGAGGGAGCGGCAGTCGGGGTGCACTGCGTCATGTGTCACCCCCACCTCCCCTGGCACCGGCAGAGCCGTGGCCTCACGCCAAGGAGGCAGGGGCTCCGCTCCACCCGCTCCCACGTCTGCCTCGCCCCGTGCCTGTTGCTTTGCAGGGCTGAGTATGCTTTTCACCTCTTACAACGCAACGACCAGCTCCTCTCTTTCCATCCAGAAAAGGCAACAGCTCCCAAGAGTAGCTGAGCTGCCTTTACCCAAGTCAGAAAGGCGGGGGGGCGCGGGAAACAAAGCATGTGTAATTACGTGAACACAAGCCTACTTTATCCTTTGGAGTATCTAAAATTTTTAGCTACTTACTGTAAAGCATACAGCTGTGAATCAAAACCTTTTTCTCCTGAATGCTTGTTTAAGTTAAAGCCCTAGGATTAGCAGTGCTCTTTAAGTATTTTAAAACGGTATTTTATTAATAATTAAAAATTTAAAGTATTTACTCTAAATTCAGTTTTGCTCTTTCATTAAGTACCCGTCCATGACCAGAGTCAGGATTTAGCTTCAAAGTCAAAACATTTGTAGCAAATCTCTCCAAGCGCGGTGGGAGATTGAATTATCCCTGCAAGAAGCAGAACAGGGTTATATGGGCACAGAAACTAACTGGTGCACTCTCACATACACACACCTGTCTCTATAGAACTTGACCCTCACAGGCTTAGAGCGCCACTCATCCAGTGACATTATTAAAGCAAATAAAAGCTAACTACATAAAGTTCAGATTTTGGAAACAGACATCTATCAATTCTGATTTGATATATGTAGCTCTCTACACCTACTAAGTACATAACCGTGTGTACATCTGTGTGTACACAATGCACACAGGCTTACTTTCTTTAGATCCTCCTCTTCAAGCAGTTCAGCACAGGGAAATCTGTATTTTGAGGGGCTGAGTGTGCTGCACCCTTTTTTGCCCTTATCCTTTCAAACCTTCCTGCAGGTTCGAGCTGGGCACCTGAAACAGCCGAGTTGTCCGAAGCAGCTCAGAACAGACCTGAAGCACCATTTTGTGCTCTTCCCTGGCAAGAAGGCAGTTAAGGAGTTGTCTCTGTCTGTGGTACGGAAACGGAAACTCTCAAGCAGTAAAATCCATTATGAACAAAACAGAGAACTTCCAGGGAACGGAATTTGTCCGAACCTAACAACGAAAGATGAGCGTTTATCTTTTTTGTATTCGTATGGAAAGACATGGCATTCTTAAAATATCTTGATACTCAGTTATGAGTAGGACTATTCATCCTACACCCTGCTTCTGCACAGAGGAAGGGAAGAGCTAATAGCAGAAGAATTTTCTTGCGGCAGTGGGAACAACTGCATGATGATTATCCCCCACTGTGGTGGGATTCCAGCGGAGATCAAGGATGCCCTGGCAAGCGCTGGGGCATTACTACATGTTTGTGGAAGTCTCTCAGCTTTTATTAATCAGATTCCTGACAACGCAATAAAACCCTGTAGCAGAAAGCCACACTGATCATTCCTGAATCATATGAAATCATTCATCATTTTATGTACAAGTTTTGAGTTACAATCTTCAACTCATCAGAAAAAAAACCCAAAAAGCCTAAAAAAAGCATTTTTGGCAGAACTGCACAGTGTACAGAAGCATACTTTCAATTACACAGTATCTTACAGAACACGTACTGTAACAAAAAAGAGAGCCCCGCTACCTTTTCTGAGCAGGCAGTGCCCAGACAAAACTGGATGTTTCGCCTCCGTTATCAGAGGAACAGCTTTAACTGGACGAATGAGTACATGAAAAAATTCCTGAACACTCCAGATAGTTTAACAGAAAAATAAAAGTACATTTGTAAACAACCTTAAAACAAAAGCTTTATGAAATTAATAAAGGTCAGTGAAAGTTAAACTGTCAAACTCTTCTTAGCCCAAACCACTATACTCTACCATTATGGGTTTTTTTCAGTCTCACACAGGTTTTGCCACACAGAACACTTCACTGAGAAATACTTTTCAAATTTTTTGAGGAATTGAGAAAGGGGCAATTTGAAGGCAAAAGGTCAAATTCCAAATTCCCTTTGAAAATTACACCTAACTACTCAGTGGAGCCGAGTTCAACAGTGCATGGCAGCACAGTACTTATTTTACAGTCTGAGACCCTTTTTAATGTAAACCCTGAAAAGTCGTAAGCAACTGTTAGATTTTTGTATCATGTACCATCAAGTTGGCATTGCATTCACTTTCATTACTCAAACTTTGCCATAAATTGACTTCTCAAATACAATACAGATTTACGATAAGCGTATCTGTTTTACGACAAGGCAAACTGTAAAAACTGTCCTGGGAAATGATTTTGTGTATGTAATTATCAACCATGCATCTGAAGTTGAGTATTAGTATTTATGCTGCTCTACTTCATGCTTCTGCATATGTTAAGTAAGCTGCTGATCACCGAGAGTGTCCATTTTGGTAGATGGACAGATGTATGAGAACAGCAATGCTTTGGATAACTCGTGCTATTCCTAATACTACAGTTATTTTCTCTGCCAATTACATTTTGCTATAAATATGTGTGCCCTTAAGTTGATCCCAATATCAGTTTCAGCTAACTAATCAAATTATCTGCTAAGGTTTTGGGAATGATAACCCTTCCTTTATTTAAATAAAATGAGAGAAGGGTTTCCAACTCCCAAAGGTTTGCCAACAATAGATTTATTTTCAAGACAGGATGAAGCTGTTCAGTAAACTGTTTGTCATCTTTGTTGTTCACAGAAAAACACAATAGTATTAATGTTTTTTATCAGTAGGCAGGAAGGGGAAGAGAAAATACTCTGAGGTTTTCAACCTTAATGGTTTTCCAAGTTCTGTTCACGGGCTCTTACAATTATTCATTTGAAATAAGCGTAAATCAAATTTCAGATTACTTCTATTTTGAGTGCTCAGCAGCTAAACTTCAATTTTATATTTTCTTTTGTGAAAGAGTGTTATTAAAACCCTGCCCACAACTGAGTACACCAAGAGCTTATGTAAGGAATAATTTCTCATTATATTTAGAAATGCCTCATTTTTGTACCAGTTAAAAGCTAATTCATAATCCAAATAATCAATCTGCAATGTAAACAAGTAGTTATTTTCTCCCACGTAATAATGGTAAATAATGACACTGATCATTACATATTCTGCTTGAGTCCATTAAATGCAATTCTTCAGCCACAAAGGCAGCAGGCATTCTGTGATGGACTTCCTTTGAACTATGTTCAAATGAATGGAATAACTGAGATTCCTGATGGAGATCTAAGCCATTTCTCTCATTTTCTTAATAGCTTCCGCTATTTGCATACTCAACTCCATTTCATAATTTGCTATTCAAAATAAATTCGTTTCCCCAAACCCTTCTCTCCCTATCTAAACCAAACTTCTTTACACTTACGGTAAATGCTTTTCAGCAAGTTGTAAGAAAACAAAAATCCAAGAACTGATATAAGGGAGTAAGTATTTAAAGTTTTGTATTAATTTGCTTCCTGAATTTCCTTCCAAATATGCTACAAGGACAAAATCTTTACAGGTTTGAAACACACTTTCACACACTTTTGATTCTTTCTCTCTTTTATACAAGGCATCAATTTTGCCCATTGAATCACCTTCACAACTTATGCCCAGTAACTAAATGAAACCACGTCATTCCCCCCAAGAAAGTAAAGAAAATACAGCCTTTTACTTCAAATATTTTATGAATGCAAGATTACAAGAAATATATTAGTCAAAATGCAGGGCTATCAAGCACTGAACCAAGGATGCTGGCATCAGTTTGCCTACCTTTTTGCATGTGGAAAAAATACACTACTTCTATGGGTAAAAGGCATCACTAACGCACCATGAATTACTCTGGTCAGCCAGCATCACCTCTGCAGCTTGGTACATGTTTTAAGTCCTGAAAATAATCATCATATTAGTAGTCTGAGATGAGACACTGGAACAAAACCATTCTTAAATGGGAAAGTTTTTGTTTTGCTCTTATCGAGGTAACACCAAAAACTAAAAACAGGATCTTACAGTTTAGCAGCCACTTTTAACACTTGTTAGGCTAGCCTTCACACAAAGGAGCATGCACACAGCCACTGTTCTTCCTTTAAACTGAGGGCTGTTGGTTAATTCAAGTCACTGTTTTCTCACCTTACTCGATTAACCTGTTGAACTGGATGTCCACCATAGGAAAAAGAAAATTAAACGATGTTAAGTGCAGCAGACAAATACAGATCACACCAAGGAGCTAACACTCATGAGTTTTCATAATAAGGAATAATAATAACAATAAAAAAAATATCAGTCTTTTCTGTGCATATTTTTCATTTGAAAGGTCCCAGGAAATCATGATGTGCCTGGCCGTTTCTGTTGCTGATTTCTGATGACCTCTAATTGTTTTTTGCATTGCTGATAGTAAGTTGAGAGACTTTTGTTTTCATCTAACAGCTTTTTATGTTCCTGTACCAGACGTGATGTGTTTTGCTGGTCTTTTTCATCCTGGTCCAGTTCTGCTATTAGTTCTTGTCTAAAATAAAATAAAAGTAGTTGTCATTTATAATCCACTTCTATTTGTGTGTATATGACTTCGTATGTTTCAAATTAGTATTTGATTATCTGTCTGAATATTTTGTGAGGAAAAAAAAAGTTGACAAAAATATCTTATTCTTTAATATAATCTGGAGGAAAATTCTCTTCCAAATCAAATCCACATTTAAACTTTAAAATAGCTCCAAGCCATAGCCTCAATCTTTAACATTGCCCTTTATATAATGGCTTTCAGATGTAGTTCTACAGGTCACAGTAGAACATCTAAGGATCCACACAGAATTTCACAAATATATTCAGCTCTAAATTTGCTTAACTATAGATACACTTAAAAATTCAAAAGTAACTTAAAAGGCAAAATTGCCATAATTTTGGTAACTTTAGTGAAGTGCTGTTTTCTATTCGGACTGGAAGTTCTTAAAGTAGTGGAAAAGCAGAATCAAGCAAAATACTTTTATAACTGTCATTTCACTTCATTTATGCCATAAGTGTTCAATATGGTTTTTTAGCAACAATTTCAGAGGAACAAACACACTGATAAACTTGCTAGAAATTGTCCTGCAAAATTGATGTAGCAGTTTGTTTTACTATTTGTTTATGAGGTGACAAGGAGGCAAGCTGCCAGCAATATTTTAGCAATAAAATAGTAGAGGAGACAGTTTGTGTTAATTAATTGTTGCCATATGGTTTGTAACTACAGTTAAACTTAATTATTCTATAAAGATTGAACTAATAACTAGCTTAACCAGCATTAAATTAATCAATCATAATACTATTATTTAACACCTATGGGCAATTATGTTCTGACTAAGAAAAAAAAGTTTGGGAAAAATACGTATGCAAACTTTCTAAGAAAAAAAAAGATAAAGTAGGAATCTAAAGGTACAAAATCAACAGTTTTGAAACAGAAACACGTTTTTTATCTAATTTATTGACTCTTAGGGACAACAGAAACAAAATAAAAATTAAGATCTTCAAGCTAGCTTCAGTATCTCCTCACAAAGTCTAAAAATCCTAGTTTCACTTGAAAAAAAAAATGTTCTCGGGATGCTAAGCCACAAGAGAAGAGATGATACGACGTCGATCTCACAGTAGCTTCTTTCCCTTTTCTGTGTGCTATTTCTAATGGTTTATATGTACATTTTTCTCAGTAGCTATTCCACAAACACCAAGGCAAGCTCCTCATTAACAACTGGTTGCCTGGAGTGGTTCAGACACTGGTGGGTAACAAGCCAGTTATTTGGACTAGCATGGGAGTATATAATGACCTCTCAGAACTGCTCCTCAGTGTCAGGAAATGGAAATGATGAGAAGCAGAGCACAACAAAACATACTGCAAACTGAGGTTCTGAATCAGCAATAACTTCAGCCCTAATCCAACAATACATGCAGTTGCTTCCCTTGTATGTGTACACAATGTAAGAGGAAAGAGATTATTTCTAGTGCACAAGGATAAGAAGGTACCTAATGGCTTTTAAGTATTAGGTCCTAAACCCCGGTAGAAAAATATAAGATGTGTGTTGATAGGACCGATAAGACAATGCAATGCTTGATAAAGTCAGATACATATGATAAAAACTAAATGCCAAATGAGTACTTGATAAATTCTACAATGCATTACCCAAATGATTATCCACATCATATGACTTAAAATCTTTTACTGGACAGCGTGTGAAATAAAATTCCAAGGTTCCTCAAAAGTCCAGGTCTTCCATTTGAGATGGTACAAACAAACATTACTGGAATGTTACATACAGGGATGTGCTACACACTTTATAGTAGGACCTGTCCAGAAGAAGAGTCTTCATATTGATTAAAACTTTCAATTACCTGCTCTGAATCTCTCACCTATGGTGAGCAGCTCAGTATTTCTGAGATTAAGGCTGGAAAATAATTATGCCCTATGAAATCTTGCTTCATAAAGGCAGAAATAATAGTCACAGGTAACAGACTTCAGTAAAAGCAATGTACGGAAGAACAGAAAAGGTTCAACACATTTCACTTACTTCCTCTGCAACAGCAATGCAATTTCTGTCTGAACTTTCATATATTCTTGTGCCATTTTGCAGTGCTGTTCAAACACAGCCATAGATTCTTTGGAGTTTGGGCACGGTGCTAGAGGCTGAAAACAAATCAGACATGTTAAAAACTAATGATCTGGTATCTCAGTATATAGCGTGTTAGAATGTCTCTGCAATGTATTTATAACATCTTTTAAAAACCAGTGAGGTTTTAAAAATAAGTGTTAAACCTTGCCCTGGAAAGTGTTACTGCACTGATGTCAAAGTTAACTCAAACCTCAAATCCGTAGTTACTAATCTGATACTCTCTTTGTCACAAGGAACAAAAATCAAAATAGTGTTTTAACCCACACACAACAAATAAAGTGAATACAACAATTTAATTCAGTAACACTCAAGCAAATAATGTCTTATTTTGACAGTCGAACTCAGCTTACGTTTGGTTTTAAGGATCATGTTTCCCAGGGCTTGTTTTTATTAGCTTGATCAAGTCTCAGTCAACCAATCTCAGATTACGTAATATATTTTTTTAGCCTTGCTCAAAAGTTAGACAGAATATAAACACAGGTAAATATGCGGCATTGTATTTTGCAGCCCAAAATTCATGCAGAAGAATGAAATGCAAGATAAAGTATCTAATAAAGCATAGATTTATTACCTGTAACTGATGATCTAATGTAAGATATGCCATTGGGATGGAGTTATCCGACCCATTGGTCTCTGTAACAACATCAAGAAAATTTTAATGTACATTCAGAGTTCATGCTATTCTTACAGGACAAAACCAAGAATACTAGATCATTTCACAATACACAGTCTGAATGTGGAAAGGCAAATGGAAATAGCAGCTTTCCAATCCCAAGGCAGATGAATCATTTTGGTTTTCTGATAAAGTTAAGAACTTCCAAAGTATGGTATATCACACCACGAAGAAATAAAGGTTATCATCTTACACTTGTAGAAGCCATGTAACAGCATACGTATTTTAAAAATACTATTTTTGTACAGTTTGCAATCACATTCTCTATTTATAAAAAAAATTGCCATTTCATTCTTGTTTATGAAGGATCAGCCAGCCAGCCCATGCATCTAATGATTTTAAAATTAGAAGCTGTGCAAACCAGCTCTGCCAAAATAAAATAAGCACAACCTCCTGCTCAGTTTTGAAACCTACTCCCAGTGAGGCCTGTAAGTATCTTCCTCACAACATGCTCTAGGACCACCTCTTTGCTCTGTAGAGATACTTCGAGGGTAGCAAGAAACCCAATAACCAATCTATTTCTTGGGCCTGGCTTCTCTCTTCTTACACTGCAGTTACTCTGGACTTCTCTAGTGCTTTCATTCCACATTTAACATGTTTCTGAATTCTTACAGGTCCTACCTTTTGGTAGCCCACGATCTGGGGATCACAAGGTTATGGTTAAGCATGGTTAAGCTTTAAGAGACATAGGAGTAAAGACACATGGAGAAACTACGGATTTTGTAGCTGCATTATTCCTACTAGAGGATTATATGGAGGAGGGTAGGTGGGGAAAAAAAAGGGGCTGCTTACCCATACCCCAAAAGCACCTGCCACAGAGTAGTCGTGGTAGAGAAACTAAGGTGTTGCCCTCAAAGACTATGCTATCTCCAAGAGCAGCTTCAAAAGGAAACAGAAATAAGAGGGTGGGAATGGAGAAAAAGTGGTTAACTGTATGCTTGTAAGGAAACTGGAAGGTGGTTAAAAAAAAAAAAAAAGAAAAAACCCCTAAAACCACAGACTTAATCACCACAGTATCTTAAATGAGAACAATATAAAAATTCCTTCGCTATATTAGACTATTGCCATATATGGATTACTGCTACAGCAAAGGAATTACTGCAATGTTTCAATTACACCAATACATGCAAAATACTTCAGATTACATTCCTGAGCACTTCAGCACTGTGTCACAGAACTGTAACTTTTCCTGTGATTGACCAGATTCGGCTGCATCCTCATTTTATCATTTTGCCTCATTAACTTAAAAATGTACCCTCTTTTACAGAAAACTGAAATTATCTCTCTCTTTAGAAATTCAAACAATTCTTTGTTCGTGGACTGGATAAATATAACAAGAAAAAATCGACATGTGGTACATTCTGTATTTACCTGAGTATAAGGTGAGAGATTTCTGTGGGCCAGAAAATGGACCTGACTTTTAGCTCGAGTGCTGTGCTGCATTTAAGGCCAAGACTTGGGACAAACTGCCTTTGCACAGGCATACGATCAGCAACTTTCAGTTCCCAATGAACTATTGACTGGGTAAGAGCTTGCTTCCGTGTGAGGCAGCAATTCCCACAAGTACTCACTGCCTAAAGCAACTCTGGACCCATGCTACACAGAAGAGGCTTTGGGAAATTATGAGTTACAGGATGTAGAGTGCGATTAGGGAAAGTGACGATGGACAGAAAGAAGAAAGCACAGAAGCAAAATACAAGAGTATGTTGCCCTCCTCCCAACAGAAGAGGGGAGAAAAAAAAGAAAAGTACGCATCTTACACACAGAATCACCTTACATTTGGTAAAATACAAGTTTGCACATATCTATACATATGCTGTGCAAGAGTCAGTCCACGTGCAAGTTTCCATTCTGCAGTTGGTTACAGGAAAATAACCCAAGAGTCTGACCAGCTGAAGACGAAATGGATCACAAGAAAAAGATTTCAGAATTTGAGGCACTATGAGGTACCAGCTTGAGACTAAGTTTAAGATTCAACACATACATTTTGGCAACAAAAATGTAATTCTTCTTTATGTTCTAAAAATGTATTTGTGGAGATTAATTGTTTTCATGCAGTCCAGTACTGGTTCTTTTCATAACGGAGTGCATTGTGACTTTTAAAATAAAATTTCAACTACTAAATTATGTTCACTCTTAAACGTATTTTACAACAAAAGAACAGCGATGCTACAGCAGAAGTATTTACATCACATCTGCAGACACGCTTATATTAGTTCATTTAAAAACAGTAATATTGTGTGCACATGTACATTCTACACAAGCAAAATTACAACACAAATAGAATTAATGTATTCCAGCTGATATTCACCTACAGAGCATTTCATTCCAGAAGTCAGAGTAATGAAAGCTTTAACTGTGCATTCATAATAGAAATGCACAAGACATTGCATTTGTCTTAAGATGTCTATTCCCCTCATTCCCCAAAACCATACTACAGTCAAAAACTGGTGCTAAAAGATCTGTATTAAATAGTACTATCACTGCATATGTACAGTACTTTATTACAAGCAAAATACTTACAAGTTTATGTAACAATATAATCTACACAAAAAAAGTTCTTGAAGCTGGTGGGCAAAACAAAGCAGTAATGCAATGATTTAATTTAAGCAGAACTAAGGTGGACTGTGAATTTCACTGCTTAATTTTGTTAACGTCTAGGCACATACCCCACACCATAATCAAGTAAGTATCTTCTATTCTTTACAGGCAAAAAGTTAACTAATGAGCAATAGATTACCTGCATCATCAGGCGTCCATGGATTACGAGCTGGCTTTTCAGAGGTTGGTCCCGAGGTAGTGATCATTCTCACACTAGGACTAGATGATCTACTGCTGTTTCTACTCTCCTGAAATAATAACAGAAAACTAAATAAAATGATGAGAAAAGTAAACAGGAGATTTTTTGAAGGGTTCATTTTAAAAAAATTATTATAAAGCAAAATAAATGTGAAGAAACTTGAAGTTCTAAATCTCCCAAATACCCTCCTCTCCAAGCTTTTACCCTGAAAGCCCTCCAGATAGTTTCATAAACTTCACATGCATTGCAGGGATGAATTTATCCCCATTTTTACTCCATCTTCACAATATAAAAAGAAATTGATACAATTTGGCTGTTCAGCATAATAAAAAGCAGTGCTAAACAATGTGTTCAAGATCTTTACATAAAAGCGTGACACCACGTCTAGTAATTTTCACATTACCATTCACTGAAATCTAGCAGTTCCATAATGTAAGGAAGATATAAAGTTTTTTTCTGATGTCTAATCAATAAATGGAACTACATTCAACTATTACTGAATATATAGTGTACTAATTTACAGTTTTCTTCGGGTTCTTATGTTAACTCAGAGGTTATGTGATTCATCTCCAGAAAACATGAAAAAAGTGTTTAATCAAAAAGGATCAACCAATTAAAGGAAAGCAATTAGTAAATGAGTATATCCTCTCTGACAAAGCAAATTAAGAACTAAAACAAAATTCTGTAGTAAGTTCCTTTATACACAGCTTGAGTCCTCCAATCCTTTTGTTTACCGAAGTGCCAAAATGTAATATACACTTCATTATTTTACTGAGGTTCTTTTTCAGAATTATTATTTACAATATATATTATTGTATTTCATATACCCCCTCACTGACATAAAATTAACACAGTAAAGGACTTAAGACTATAAAGCCCATTGGGTTTTGCAGGAAAAAATGAAGTAAAAAGAAAAGACACTATTAACATATAACTATTTTCAATACGGTGTATTTATCATTAAATGATTAATTAAATGACCCTTTCTCAAAAGGGGCACTCAAATATATTATCTGAAAACTGTATTTATGACTCTAATTTCCAAATATACTACATTAATTTAATTTTTAAAAGCCAGAATTTCAGTCAAGTAACAATCCAAAGAGTAACAAGTTTCTACACACCTAAATATTTATTATTTCCACTGCATTACATTTCTCCTGTAATTCTCATTAACCATTTAGTGGTTTATGTTAGTAGCCAGAAAAAGGGCAATAAACTACTGTAGAAATAAGCTGATGGATATTATCAGGATGACGGCATCACACATTTTGAAAAAGCCTTTGTGTTGGAGTCCTTGTTGACATCAAGCAAGGTTTCAGTTGCTGAGCTTACTGCTTACTGTCAGTGTCCTCAGATATCAATGATAAACACACTCTGCTGATGTGAAAGGTCAGAAGACAGAGCAAGCACTTTTAACAGTAAGTCCTTTAAGCAAAGGGATTTGTTGAGGATCTACGACTGAGAGCAAAGGGCACCTGAGAAGTACTCTAGTTACAGTAACTTCTCAATGCTGTACTAGATCGCTTGCTGTACCAGATTGTTTTGATCCATCAACAGAAAAAAAAACATTTCTTTGATAACACTATTTAGACAAAATTACTAGAGATAGAAATGAAGCATATCTAAAAAGCATTGGAAAGTCCACGGGAGGTTCCCAAAACCGAACACCCATTAGGTTACAGCATTTGAGCGTGTGTCGAGTGAGATCCTATAGGCCTCCTGGACACCAGCCCCTCTTACAGGTAAGCTGGTGACTGTTCTTTAGCTATCAGTTTCTGCTACCCTTTCACAGGTATCTTTTCATCCTTGCTTCCTCCAGGTATCTCAGTACGCTCAACCGACTTGTTATCAGGTCACTCTCACATCGTCTTTGCCAGGTGACCAAACCCACATGGCATTGTTTGCTTCTTAGCTTCCATTTCTCCAGGACTTAGAGTCTTTAAAAGCTGGTGTGCTCTGAAGAATAACCCCCTCAAGTTTTATTTAAATAGGCAACCCAATTTAAAGAAATCATTGTTACTAGCCCTGTCTCCTCATCTCCTCATCTGTGGATTTTATCTTGCTGTGAAAGGGGAGGCGCAAAAAAAAAGCGTATCTGTGACGAATTTCACAATCTCACGGACAGAATGATTCATCTGTATACTATCAGATCCCCCCAAATTATCACACTTAGGTTGCATGCATGTGGGCATATACATTCTGACCTTGCATCTCAACTGTTCAATACAGTACGTGGTTTTCTTTAGCATATTAATTTTTTTTCCACTTCAAAGTAAGAGTTATGAAGTCCCAGCAACAGTTCTTTATTAAAAAAAAAAAAAGGCTTAAAAGAGGTAGTTTTGATATTACGATAGCACTGTGAAAGACGATGTACCAAACCAACCAACCCAATAAAAGAAGCGCAGGCAAGGACATGGATACCTTACCAGGCATCTGATCACAACCTGCAGTTCTTGAGTGATTATGCCAAATATGTTTCTCAGTATCTGTATAAAATACCAAATTCTGTAAACACTCCACCCAGTGTAAACAGCAGGTTTGCTGTGTTCCTTCATGCCCCCCAAAACTATGGCTGCAGTTCAGAGTCTGCACATCTGTTTCTGTGCTACAAAGGTGTTTGGGCAGGAGCAGTAGTGCTGGACAGATGGCACAATACAATGTTTTCAAATGCATGTACGGGCAAACGGAAAGGCAGAAGAAACAATTCAGTGCAAAAAAAATCTATGTGGAAAAACGAATAGAGCACCATAGTATATGGATGGAAACAAAGGAAATTTAGCATTTGACTGTACAGAAGAGGGGTGCACCAGTGCTGCTCATGTCACTTGGAGTAAGGTCCAGCCTAAGGTCACCAAGCACTAGAGGAATCTGTGAAAAATTAGACTTTAACGTGTTATCAACAATGAACCACTCCAACAGCTGATCCAATGAGAGGAAACCTTTGGCTTGGCATATTTTCCTATCTATCTAAACTGTTGATGTAAAAGGGTCAGTTGAGTACCAAAATCATCTGCAAAACACTATTACTGTCTGCTGTCATAACATCAGTAAATGCAGTACTGGAAAATGCCTTCAGTGTCTCAACAACATCAAAATAAGAATCATCACCCATACAAACCACACAAAAAAAATCTTCTAACAGTACACAGAAATAAAATATACATACAATCATAAAACACACAAGAAGGTCAGATTAAAACAGACCAGCAGTAAAGCAAGCAGACAAGAGTCTTGGTCTACCATTTCAGGTAAGCACCCCAAACTTTGGTATATTTATGAAGTCCAGCGTTTTCCTCCACCTTAACAAAAATTCTATTCTGACTTGGAAAAACCTTACCGATTAAAAAAATAGTTATAACAGAGTCATTTTCTATTGACACAGTCACAATTTTCAGGAAAAACACGTTTAATAAAATGATTTCCTATCAGCTTTACTGTGTCAGTCAAATAGTTAAAAAAAAAGCAAAGCGGTACTGTGGCCATCCTTCAATTTTGAGTGGGATAGGGGCTTACAAGGGCTGGGTGCGGGAGTGGAGTCACGCAGTGCCGTGGTAGTTTGGTGAAGCAGGCTGCGCCGCAGGGTGGGTGTAAAGGAGGATGGAATGCGGGGAAGAAGGATGTTTGCAACAAAGGGAGGGAGAAGGGGATTTTCACACTAGAAAGGATAACCTATATACGGTACAATGCATATGGGGAGATACGATAAACTGACCAGAGCTATGCTAGTCACAGCTGTTTTTTCTGCTTTGGGTACTAGATTGCTTACATGGACAGCAGTTCAACATTTTTAATAAAAATTCAAGGCAGTGAGGTCCAAAGCTATAGAAACCCATGATGAGTAATTTTGAATCTTTTGCCATAATTACATTGTGCTTGTTTTCTTCATTGTTTTCCAATTTATTGCTTTGAAAAATATACAAACATCTGTATGCCAAAAGTTAGCATTAGTTTCAGCAGACTTCTCTACCTCTTCTCACACCAAAAAGGGGATGAAGATTCATTCATTTGTTTAAATGGACAGTGCAAAAATTTATTCTAAAGTAAATTTTTCACACCTGATAAAATATTACGTTTTCTAGATTTTATCATACTATTTCCAAAAACTGCAAGATAGCAGATAATTGTAATCCTTCCACTTAGATTTCCAATATGTACACTATCAGAAGCAAGAAAGTAAAATGTGAATCTGGTACTTCTATACACCCTCATAAATACTTTTCAGTATCCTCCTGGTCACAAGGCCAATTTAGCAAGAACAGCCATACAAGCAGCAGAACAGCTTTCAAAGAAAGATTATTATAATAGCTATTAAGATATGAAGTAAATGCTGAAATTCTGCATTTTAAAATACTAACAATTCATTAAAATGAACATAAGAATTTAAATAAAAAAGCAATAAGCAAATCTATTTGTACACCAATCAGTGCAATTTGTTATAACTGATGTATTGTCACTTAATTTCCCCCCCCCAATTCTTGCATAATTTCAGTTCTACAATTAACTGAATAGGTTAATCTGTTTCTTTACTAAATTTTGCAGACTCATTTCTATCTAAAAAACCTGTCTTCTTTGAAGATATTAAAATGTATTTAAGATTCATTTGTTATTTTCTGATAGATGTACAAAGTAAATTCTTTTACTAATAATACCTGGGGGACTGATGAGGTTTCTGTGGCTGTCACACTCCATGGAATTAAAGAAGGATCAAATGTTGATCTCCCTTATAACTACACACCCCAAAAATTACCACCTATTTTAGATTACTGTTTAATATGGAAACCTGATTAACCTGATGAATATGCTAAGCTCCAGTTTCCCACATCCAAATAACAGCAGTGGTATCAAAATTGCCAGTTCACACTAACAACCAAATAGCCTCTGTGAATTAGTGAAACAGACAATGAAGCAACTAAAAACACAAAATTAACACATCTGAATGAAGCATGAGCTGCACTTTTCTCATTCAACATGTTCTTACTTTAATTTTTTCGTAGGTTAATTTCAATTTTATGTAGCATACCACTGTGTCTCTTGCCATGGCACTTACGATACCAGAAAACAAGCTATGTTATAACAAAATATCTTTTTGAGATAGCCTTTTTCTTTTTAAACAAAACTTTGTGACAGCACCCTCCTGTAAACCTTTCACAAGAAATGGAGAGATACAACTGTAAGTTATTATTTAGGGTTCGGAGACTAGTAATAAATACATTTATAATACTGGTGCACATGCTTTTTATTTTTATGCAAAAAGTGAGTCTAATGTATGTATAATTGCTTCAGACAATCATAAATAGTAATTACAATTGTGTTCTATGTATAGACAGGTGAAAAAAGGCTTTCCCTGTATAACATCTGCCCTCAGCCAAATTAAGTGGTGCACAAAACCTACGTGTACATAAAAATGATAAATTCTGCATGAGCTATACAGAAAACACTTCTCATCTAGAGCTCATTCATAGACTACCCTCATGGAATCTCATTTAAATGCAATACAAATGACACTACAGTCTGTAAAGCTTCCACATCATTTCTACGAAACCATCAAAGGCGAAAATTTCCAGAGCAGTTTCCCTGTACAGATTTGGTGTTGACTTTACTGAAAGATAAAGCAGGGATCAGAAAGACGTTACCTGAGTGGACTCTGTTCCAGCAACACTAAGATCTTGAATGGATCTGCGCCTCTGCTGTCCGTTTCCTGCCAGGGAAAAAAACAAAACAAAAACAAACCAGTGAAATCTGTTCAGAGCAAAATAAGAAGGGTGCGACTGTTGCAGAGGAGCTTGGAATTTGTACAAATCCACAGAGAGAAAGTGAGAGAGGGGGAGAGAGAGACAGCTGCAGAATTTTAACTCAAAACGTGCTGGCCTGTCAACAAAAAGTATACCCTAATACAATAACCACTCCTACCACGCGAATAGCTGCTGCGCCCTACTCCACCATCTTCTGTCACATGTGTTTGGTCAGGCTTAGTACCCGGGGCAGGAGCTGATGACGACATCTATTTCAAGTGCGTTACGTTATGGGGATTTCTAAAAGCTAGACCACGAAGATAACAGGCTGCCAGCTTTAACCTGTTGCTCTTTGGCATGCTCAAGGAACACAGCAAGGACTTCTGCCCGCGTGCCGCTCCCCTCGCAAAAATTACGACGCGAAAGCGCTTCCTTCTGGTCTTTGTCTCCTTCAGATTAAGGAAACTATGCCCTATTCTCATGCTCTGAGAAGTGTGAAAAGGGGACTGTTCAGCTAAATCACATCTCACCATCAACCTACTGAGCACAATGCTGTAATCTTTTCCTCTTCTCCTTCCACCTGTTAGCAATTATCCACTAGTGACAGCTACATAAAACAGTTCAGATTTTAACACTGACATGCAACCAAAGGCATTTCCAGGAAACGAAGTCTCCTTAAAAATAAAAGGAGATTATGCAACGGAATCTCCCCGGCTACTTTGATTTTTATTATGGTGGTTGTTTATATTGTCTCTTGAGAGCAGGTCAGCTGTCCAAAAGGAAACACCAAAACGGCCCGAGTAACAGCTGACAATGCTCAAAATTCTTGCTCCTCACTCTGCATTACGTAACCCTCCCACTGGAGGGGAGCAGCCGAAGCCCATCCCAAGGGGAGCACCCGAAGCCGGTCCCCCAGCCCTGGCAGCCCCTCACCCAGCTGCCCTGCACGCGCAACAGCCAACCCGGCTCGCTCCAAGCCCGTGTTTTTAACCTTTTGGACCTTCTTATTCAGCATCATTTCCATATGACTCTACAGCCTACCTTGACAGGTGTTTTGATTTGCAACAGTTACCACAAAAAGGTAAGAATATTTAATATTAATCAACACATATAACAGCATCGTACTTTAAATTCTGAAATAGAGTTACTCTTACATGCAGGAACACATTAACACAAAACAGCAATACAAAATTCTCAGCGTCACTTCACCTGTTTGTCACAATATTTTACAGTCTAAAACTTACAGAAAGTACTACAATAAACAAGCATATAAGAAAATCAAGAAGGAATCTGCATTGGGAAAATATTTTTTGCTCTGACTACAAATTAATTTGAATTGCAGCTTTTCTGTGGTCTTGCATATTTTGCCTCTGAAATTCAGGCAAAGTATATACTCACCTAAGCAACAATGGCTACATTATGTTTCATATTTCAATATCAGAAATAGTGTGAATGACAAATCTATGTCAAAATTTTTGAACTTATTAATTTAGAGTTAACTTTGTCACTACCTAATCAATAACAAACAAGATTATACATTTAATAGAATTCTGTGCTGTGGATACTTCATCTGGCTACCACAGCTCATTTCAATATTCAAGATATGGGTGATCCACCCACAACTGATACAAAACTATGTGCACGTTTCATTGAACAACACTGTTACAAAATTAGCTCAGCTGAAATAGGCTTGCAGAAATACCTGAAATTCTCATTTCAGATTAGCAACATTTGTGAATTTAAAGAACCCGGCACATGTGTTGCTGAAATATTAGAACATGGCTGCCAAAACATTAAAATAATCAGGGTGGGGCGCAAGAAAAAAGAAAATGCCTTGGGGGGAGAGAGAGGGGCCAAAACTACCGTGTTGCAATAAATGAACACCTTTAAATGAAATATCTTAAAGTTAGTAGCATGAGGGAAGAGCAAGCTCTATTAGGCAATGCCATTTTAATTAGTGTAACTACTGCAGACATCTGGCAAATAGCTTAGACAAAGCAGAAACAGACTACAAATCAACAAATACTTATTGCTCCAGATTCAAGACAAATTTCAATCGAAAAATAATATATACAACATATAATCTTTATTTAAAATGATTACTGCTACTTCTCTATGTTTTCCCCTCACAGTTTTGATCTTGTTCTTACCTCTATGTTCACTTAAATCTATTTTTTCCTCATTATAAAAACTATGAGATTTGTAAATGCACAGAAGTTAATATACAGTAGCTTGATGCACTATGTCAGGATTTCAGTGGTTTACAGGATTGTAAGGTTAAAAATCAAACATCACCAAAATACTTTCTGGCCTCAAAAAAACCCCCATTTCACATACTGTTGTTTATTTTTTAAAATGAAATTCAAAAGGAAGAGGAAACTTCTATTGTGTGCTATCCCACACAGTCCAACAACAACAAAAATAATTCTACAACTTATTAATGCTTTTGATCGCCCCCCCCCAATCATCGAGACCAGCTATGAACACTTCTCCCTGCCCTTTAGCAGATACTTGTGTCTCCTTTACGTTTTCTTCTTTGCACCCAGTACTCTCTGTTCCTTACACACCTGCAAGACCCAAACCTCTGTCACAGTGCAGGATGATCAGTGAACGTAACAGTACCAGACATTCTGATGAAGTTAAAACATTGATCTGAATTGCAGAAGAATGAAGTGATCTGGGGAGACAGGGTGGGATTTCTGGCATATATTCGTTTTAAAAGTAGATGGAAAAATTACAGACCTAAAGCATCTATAATTCCTATCCACTTTCTAAAGACACTCAACAAAATGCGTCTATCCTGAGTAATCACTTACACTGTATCAATGCTAAAAATCAACACTGCGGCAGTTTGAGATGACAAAATTACAAAGCCAAATGCATGCATGCTATATGCACGAGATGTCGAACGCCGCCACGGAAGAAAAGGCTGTACTTCAAGGTATATTTGCTAGATGCTGCTTCGCTGGTTTGTACTGAAAAGGTGTTCTGATTATTTTTCTTGATCATACTACAAACTAAAGAAACAAAAAATCTAAGCATAAACACACAGCTCTTAATCCTTTTGTACTTAATAGGGTTTTTATTTTTCATATGTATTTATTATGTATTTATTATGTATACCATATGTATTATACATTGAGAAAAATACTGATACCTCTAGTGGCTATCTGGTTGGAGGATACCACCAATGAAAACTCACTTTCTAAATTGTTACACAAAAAAGGAATTAGTTGATCCATTTTTCAGCTTTTAAGATGTGTAAGCTAGTAACACAAAACACCATCCTAAATGAAAGAAAGTTCTATTTGCCCTTATTTAAACTTATTTAGAAAGAAGAGCAAATATATACAAAAAACTTCTGCTTCCGCCAACATTTGGCCTTCAGCTGACAAAAATTTGTATTTTATGACCTCTGTAGCACAATCAGTTCATGGATGAAAAGCAGCTGAAGCAACACATCACGAAAAACCCCAATGACAGCAGACGTAGTACTCATACTTCTAAAATAGCCCTGCCCCAAAGCAGCTGACTCATGGTAACATGCCGCACGGTGCCTCCCCTCTCTGGGAAGCAGCTGCTTCACCATGTGCTCAGCAGAACTTTGGGCAGCAGCACGGAGTGGGTCGGCATTCACGTTGCTCCTGTGATGGAGACGGGCTGCTCGCCCCACTGACCGACCGGTGTGCCCACAGAAGTTCGGAGGAGCGGGGTATGTGGCAGAAGTGCTAATGGGGTGGGATCAAGACAGAGGTGTCAGTTTGGGGGTCTTCGAAATATAACTGGAAGGGGAAAAGTGCGTTAAGAGGCCAGGACTGAAAGCCTTGTGCTGAGAGAGTATTCCTTACTTCCTAGGAAACAGGTGAGAAATAGGCCACATTATATTGTCTTTAAAAGAATAACTGAGAAGGTACTTTTCAATAACTGCTTTAAGTATACAGATAAATTATTTCTATTTTCTGGGCAGATGATCACATTCCTGTCAATTAACTTTTCTTCTGGCCTTGGGATTCTTAAGGGAAAGCTGTTCTAACAACCAGAAAACTTTTAATATACAGCCAAGACTTCTTTGCAGACAATTTAAATCTTATTTTCCATAGTGCTAATACAGTCTTTGAGCTTAAGCAGTTCTCTCTCCCTAGTCTTTAGCTGCAGATTCATCTACAGAAAACAGTACTCATTTCTCAGCTTTCATTTTGTGGACTAAAAAAAGCCATGCTTTCAGATTCTTCTTTATACTCTCCATACCATCCTAGTAGCTCTTCTTGCTGTTATTTCAGAGTGCGCATGTGTTTCTTTTATATGGCAGCCCAGAACAGTATGTTGAATTCCTGATTAAACATCACCAAGGGCCTGTAAATAGTGTTAGTGCTTCCTTATCTTTCCTGGAAATGAACCCTAAGATTTCACAGTTTTTCACAACTGCATTGTGTTAGTGGCTGGGATTACTCTGCATGAATCTGCTATGGTCCCATGTCATCTTATTAAAAGAAACTGTTGCTAGCGTACGACCCACAGTGCATGACCCTGGATTTTACCCTATTTCTATTTTTTTTTTCCCTAGTCACAACAAAATTCACCTTATGTAATACTGTAATCCTCCTCTTTATGCACTGTTGCTTCTGATAAAGCATTAACAGTGAATTTTGTTATCACTTAAGACAAATACCTTAAAAGTACATTTTGAGAAAATTCATTAATGTGCTTGCTCCAATCCTATACCTTCTTTCATTTCTACAGGTCGCTGTTTCTCTCACATCTATCTGAAATTCACCTTGGAATTCCCATCCTGTCAAGTTCAATTAATTAGTCCATGAGAAGAACATCTACCTGACTTCCCCTGCCTCAATAAGTAAAACCAATAGACTAGTACAATCTGTTTTGTGACAATGACGTGGCATTTCATTTCATTGACTTTTTAATTATTCTCTAGAAGTTTCAAGGTTTCCTGGAAGCCTCAGTGTTGTTACATGCAGACAGTGTGCACAGACAAGAGGCACTCGGATACCTTCTACAGTTTATTTACCAGGCTCTCACACATGTTGGCACTGCAGAATTTGACAGATCACTTTCTCTTTCCTTGCTCTCTCAGCATTTCATTTGTGTCATGCGAGGCCACGACCATTTGAAAATTAGAGTGGAAAGCTACACTAGTAAACTTGCTTGCTGATTTGTTCGCTTCAATGCCAAATAGGTTTTCTTTTCATGGGTAGTGCTGTTGTTCTTTGGAATCTACTTTTTGACATTCTGTATTATTATATGTAAACTTTATAAACTTATTTGAAAGAAACTTTTGTACAAAATTACCTTTGGCATTCAACTTTAAAATACCAAACAATGTCAAGATTTATAAGGAAGTTTCCTCAGATGACACAAATTCAGAGTAGGGGGTGAACAGTTTTTAATGGATCTCTACATCAGCAACGGATACTACTACGTGGATCCCCTGCCTCTGACAAATCATTTTGAAGCAACTTGCACATCGCTAATGGTATGCCCATCATGGTCTGCGAATGATTATACTTATTTTTAGGCTTTGAGAAGTATGAAAGAAAGAAATCCACTTTGATTGCAAAAAAAGGAATGGGAAAGGAAAATGATGTGGTGCTAACTAAATACAGACTTGGGATAGATGAGAATTATTCACTAATGTCCCAACCGAAATTACCAGCTATGGTGCCTGATTATACTGATTTTCTTCCTGTCAGAAGCCTCTCCTAAAAATTTTAGTTTGCGTTAACTGAAACACAACAGAAATACCTCATGCACACACATTTTACATCTAGAAAAGTACAGGCAAATGTAAGAATTACACAGATTAAGCTTAAATTTTTTTTGATCACAAGTATCACGTGGATTTGAAATTCTATATGTAATGTATCTAAGCTTTTTTGTTCTACTAATATTTGATTAAAAATGGGTGCTCAAACACAACAAAGATCAGGGCAAGATAATCACCTAGACAGGAATTTTTCAAAGTAAGTCCATTTTCACCAAATTTCACCAAAATTGTAATAGAAGACTGCATATACAGTTTTCCTCTATAAGGAGACTCTTAACATCAAGATCATAAAAGAAAGAATCTTTTATCAGTAAAAGTAAATTCGAACTAAAAGATTGGATCCTTTTCTGAGAGAAGTAAGTTTGTACTAAAATACCATACTCCTCTTTATAGAGACATGATGAAAAAAATATTGGGATAATTTCTAGTTCTGTTCTAGAGCAACTGGAGCAAGAAGTATTTTTAGCAGTCTGATCATTATTCTGGCATCTTAATCAATTGACCCGATCACCTGGTCTGCGATACCTGGTATGATGATCTCAGGGACATCCAGAATGTTGCCAAATGAAGCAGTTTTACGATGGCCTCGTTTAGGCTTGGAATAGGCTGAAAAAATACACATATACAATACACATGCAAAACACTAAAATGGCAATAGCAAAATTATTAAATTCCTAATATTGCATTTTTCATAAACTTGGTTAAACTATAATTCATGCAAAAATGTGTCATGCAGAATAAACTGCATTGCCTTCCACTCATGCTTACACATAGTAAAGCAACTGTTAAAAAGCAAAAAATGCGGAATTAGCTGTCATTACAACACCGTGTAATTAGTTATAGTTAGCAACACAAAAGTCAAACACAGAAAGCAGCATGGCAACAAGGAAGGGAAAACCAAATGTAATTACCCAAAGAGAGAACAAATTAAATTATTTCAGATCACCTGTATATTCAGAACAAATTCTTGATTGCCTGAATGTATATTACATTTTCTCTTTAGTGCTGGGTACAAGCTATTTTATAAACAAGATTAACAGTTGGGTACTTCTGTTTCTTTAAAACACCTCCTTTTAAAGGAAATCTCATCTGTCTGAAAAAATGCTTATGCTTACTACATTTGACAATCATTCCTGCCTTCCATTCTTTTGTCCTATTAGTGAAGATTTTTTGTTTTGCAAACTGGCTATCACTACCAACATTTTCATTTTTGAATGATGTTCAAGAAACATATACTTTGGAATAAAATCTAATCATACATTTTCAATTTTTATTTTACTACTTGTGTAGTTGAAGATAAATAGTTCCCACTTAGAGAAAAGTCTGAATATATATCCCAAAGGCAGAACATTACAGTATATCCATCTCAATACGTAAAGGTGTTGTTCATTATGTGATTTACTCTTACATTTGATCTAGTAATAGATGGAACAAGATTAAATAATTCTTGACCTGATTTACTCTTAACAACAGCTCCGTTCTCACCCAGCACACAATTTTTTTCAGGTTCACAGCATATTATTTCTGTCACACAGTTAACAAGATTAAAAAAAAAACACCAAACAATACAGTGCTGTTTCAGCTCTTTTTGAAAGTTATGGTCAGATGGGTTTGACCTCATTTCTAGTAGTCCACTACTGCCTGAAGTGGTTTCTTAAAAAAAAAAAAAAAAAAAAAAAAA
>Ga0065711_1004209_pt1 | contig 24577 bp, 10 predicted proteins | sample Hoacrofraction12_FD_59098 | JGI IMG/M metagenome (GOLD analysis project Ga0065711, IMG submission 59098) | Hoatzin crop microbial communities from Cojedes, Venezuela - Epithelial fraction 12 v2 (version 2) | ecosystem: Host-associated > Birds > Digestive system > Esophagus > Crop | place...
AGGAAGAAATTCTTTACAATGAGGGTTGTGAAACACTGGAACGGGTTGCCCAGAGAGGTAGTGGAGGCCCCATCCCTGGAAACATTCAAGACCAGGTTGGACAGGGCTCTGAGCAACCTGATCTAGTTAGGGGTGTCCCTGCTCGCTGCGGGGGGGGTTGGACTAGATGACCTCTAGGGGTCCCTTCCAACCCAAAACTTTCTATGATTCTATGAACTCCTATTCTCCTTTTTAATTTTACTTGTTTTATTTTTTTGGTATACTGCATGTCAGAGGCTCACCTTTACTTACTTCTTCCCTAGGTTTTCCTGCTAAGCAGAACACAGAAATCTGAGGCAGACGCACGTCTCTTCAGTGTGAGGTGTTTGCAGCTACCATAAGTGTACGCTTCTCAGTATCTTACATTGTCAAGCTATTCCAAGCCAATTCAAAGAGGTTATGTGCTCTTGTTTGTACTTACTGCAAAATTAGACCTGCTGATTTCCCAGATTTATGATTTAATGCGTCAAGGCTTTGACGCCCTTTGGGAGCTGCAAAAGCCAAGCTCCTATTCTCTGCTATTTTGATACAATAAAACACATTCCTTTCTTACAGCTTCTGATTTCATGGACTAGCAGCTTTTGCTACTAAGTAGTGGAACTGTGTAAGTGTCTGCTTTTCAATTCCTCTTCTATTGGAAGGATAATGCTGACAGTAACTACCATATCCAGACTTCTTTTATTCTTCTCAAGAGCCCATGTTCACTGGCAGTATTTCTACAGCAATTTAATTCCACCACTTTTTGCATTTATTTTAACACTGCAACTACACACAATTTTCTAACAAACTTACTTCAAACAAGGAGTTGCGCTTTCAGAAAGCTAACTAGAAATCTTATGCCATTCAAACAGGATGGTACAACAATACATGACTGGCAGCTAGACCACTAATGACAGTACGGTGATTCAAAGCTGTAATGGTTTTAAATGGTCTGAAAATAGAAAGCTTGGATTTAGACGATTTGATACATGATTGAAGAAAGTAGAATATAGAAAAACCTATGGTAATCCATTTTAATTAAAAGCGTAGACTGTTGTGGTGGTTGTGATCAGTTCATGGAAGATTTACTGCAGCTAAATAACTTTCTGAAAGGATCATATCTTCCTTTTTTTAAAAAGGCAATAAGGGGGAAGAAATTAAAAGACAACCCAAAGCAATTATATTAAACATTGAGAGAAAAGTGTTTGGTAAATTCCTTCTCAGAAACAGACTCCTTTTTTATTGTAGATATGTCCAGTCTCTCTGATTTTGGATTGTAAGTGGGTCACCAGGAGATAAAAGTTTAATTAGTTAATTTCTATTAACTCTGAGACAAACATTACATGTAAAATACCTTTGTGCACACCTACAGGTTTTTTTCTTCTCATTTGTTTGTTATTGTTCCTACTCACTTTACACAGGGATTTTCCTTCCTACAGGAGAGTTTGGTTTAAGCTTGGTTTAGATGGTTTGAGCCACTTAAAAATAATTAGTAATGCTGTCAGGCTTATAGCAATCTTCTATTCATAGCATTAAAGGAAGAGCTTTTTTCAGGGCAAGACATCTTTGGAGGACACTATTGCATTCTTAAGGATAATCACCTCTCTTGGGAATTTAGTAAATCATTATTAAATATCCAGAGAAGGGCTCCATAAAGTTGGAAGACTCCTTGATTCCTGTATACAGCTAGCTTGAATCCATTGCAGGAAGCCAGTTAGGATTAATGCTAGTCAGTGCAACTAAATAATAATAAAAAAAGTGTTACACGTACCACTTTGAAACCTTTGCCTAACAAACTCAAAACTTTGGTTGTTGCAGAGCACCTCTGGACCCCACCAGTGGTACTGGTGGATGAAAAGCTGGACACGAGCCGACAATAAGTGCTCAAAGCCCAGAAGGCCAACTAAACCCTCAGCTGCATCAAAAGCAGTGTGGCCAGCCGGTTGAGGGAAGTGATTCTGCCCCTCTACTCTGCTCTGGTGAGACCCCACTTGGAGTCCTGTGTCTAGCTCTGGAGCTCTCAGCACAGGAAAAATATGGACCTGTTGGAGCGGGTACAGAGTTGGGCCACAAACGTGATCAGAGGGCTGGAGCACCTCTCCTATGAGGAAAGGCTGAGAGATCTGGGGTTGTTCAGCATGGAGAAGAGAAGGCTCCGGGGAGACCTTACAGCGGTCTTCCAGTACCTGAAAGGGGGCCTGCAAGAGAGCTGGACAAGGGACTTTTTACAAGGGCCTGAAGTGATAGGACAAGAGGTAATGACTTCAAGCTGAAAAAGGGTAGATTTAGATTAGGTATAAGGAAGAAATTCTTTACTGTGAGGATGGTGAGGCACTGGCCCAGGTTGCCCAGAGACGTTGTGGCTGCCCCCTCCCTGGCATTGTTCAAGGCCAGGTGGGATGGGGCTTTGAGAACCTGGTCTAGTGGAAGGTGTTCCTGCACATGACAGGGAGGTTGGAACTAGGTGATCTTTAAGGTCCCTTCCAACCCAAAATATTCTATGAACTCACTGAATACTGTATACTTGCAAACAACAAAATCATTGTTCATTTCCCAGAAATTGGGCTCTGGGACTAGTTTTGGCTGCAAAGGACAACACTTTTGTTACCGAGTTTTCTGGAACTACTAAAATTCAAATGACATGAACTATGAAATTTTTAATTGTCTTTTTTTAAAATGATCATGAAGAATGCTAAACAGCAATTTGATTCTGGATGTTATGAAAGAAATATTAGACTATCACCACCAATCCAAATGGTTTTAAGTCAAAAAAAGAAGGTTTGGATGTAGATTTACCTTGCTTGATCTCAGTAACTTAAATGCATGCCTCTGTGGTCAGTGGGAATCTGTTAGTACATAGCTGGTAATGTAATGGATGACGGAGAAAGCAATAAAGAGTGCTACACACACACTGGTTTTGTAGCCCATGGTATCTAGCTGAATAGTTTTTCCTTTCCTTTGAAAGTCTTTAAGGCATAGACAGCTTTTAGGCTAGGTGGGACAACAAAATCTGCTCACTGATTTAATGTTGAGTGGAGTTTTTTTAATAATTTTTGAGGAGATGTACTAAGTCACAAAGATGGAGTGGGAGGAGGAGAGCTGGACCCTGGGGTTTATTATATCTCTATTTGTGTATAAGAGGAAATAGTCTTATCGTGTAATATCTTGGCTTCTGGGATTTTTCTGCTTTATTTAGCATTCTGGCAGATCACTGTATTTTCATGAACTTGATAAGGGTAGCTCGTATTCCCCTGCTCTTATTTTTATCTTTCTGCATTTTCAACTTTTATCTGTAGGCACAATGAGAGGAGAAAAGAAATGTGGCTGAGGTATACCACTGACAGCAAGACCCCATTTACACTTACCGATGACCAGCAAAGATACAGCATTATTGAATCTTCCTTTATAAATGAAACTGTCAACAGATAGAACACGCTACACTTCTTTTTATAGTGTCCCCCAAGATTCAGGTGTGATAGAAAAAGAAACAGGAAGATATAGATAACAGATAACATAACGTGTTGGAATGGGGAAGCATTTGTCACTAAGGCTACACTCAGATATTTATGTGCAAGTCTCTTAGGATTTGAACAAATGTATCTGAAGGCACAATCTAGCCTGCAGAAAAAAAAAAAAAAAGACATTTTATTTTGGTCTTGGAGGTAGTCAGATTTTTGGTAATTCTAGCCTACAGAAAGCCCTAAGGTTTTTGTCTACCTACTGTGCTGTATAGCATAAAATATCACTTCTTTCCTGGTAATGGCTTTCCACAATAAAGCTGAATTTGTGTAGACAAGTTATCCCTTCCTTCCTAGCAGATGGAAGGGGTAAAAAATGAAACTGAAAGTGTATTGAGGATGGCCAGAATCTCTAAGATTACCCTGCCAGGTACCTGGGAGTATCAAACAAACAAAAAAGGTAATGTCACAGGTCCTTTAGGCTCATCTTAGTAAAATATCCAGTAAAGCTTGCTGCTTAACTATTTGAGAAACATATTGATCCAAGGCGGACAGGGGTAACAGTATCTACCCTAGGAATGTCTTGTCTCAGTATGAGCACTTTGGCAGCGGCTGAAGTGTATCTAAGCAAGAGGATGCATCAATATGGTGGATACATTAAGGCATAGGTAATGTTTATTCATTAGGGATATGCATGGATTTTGATGTTTATGAATGCAACATTTAGGTTTTGGTGTGTGTGTGTGTGTGTATACAGCTATAAGACCTTTAACTGTAGAATTATGTGAAACTTGAAGTTGCAGTGTAAAGCTTTTACTGGCATGTGCTTGACATAATTGTACTAATTCTTACTTAAAAAATTAATTACAACCAAAAAGCTGCCCTTAATCATTCTGCTTGTCTACACCATAGTGTGTGTGTGGAGAGAAAGAGAGAGATAAATACTAGAGGAACTCTATTTTAGAGCCCCCTCAGAATAAGTTCTGTGTCGTTCTGCCCTTAAACTGGGTGATTTTTAATTTCCATACCTCCAGCAGTTCAGGTCGCAGCAATGACCTATTCTGTGGCTCTGGACAAGGTGAACTGGGTCTTTCCTCTGTAAAAATGGAAATGATGATATTTAACTGAAGTTTTTTGAAGTCTTCAGGTGGGAAGAGCCATAGCGAGCTAAATATACTTACTATTTCTGAGCCCTTAGGCTGCTAGACATGATTTCAAATAGTTTAAATAAAAAATCTAAATCACTACCTGATTTTGCACCCAGTGTTCTAAGTCACTTCTGGGAGCAGAAACATGCATTATGCCTTCCAGGTCTGTTGGGCATCTTCCCTTTCCAGAGGTCTGTGGATCCTGTTTCTAGCTCTGCTGGGCTAGGAGAAAAAAGACTAACTGTCCCTGACTAACAGAACCTGCCTTTCAATTGCTGCTAGGTTCCTGTGACTGATTTTACAACACCAAGGTCACGCTTCACCAAACCGTAACACTTTTATGGAAGGGCAAAACCTGTTACTTGACTCAAGACTGAATTATATCTCTTCTGGACTTAAAACAGGTGTAACTTTCGAGAACAATTTCTACCCAAAATGTTGGAGGAGATGCAGCAATATTAAAAAGATCCTATGTAAAATGGCAAAAAAAAGAATCTGTAAATTGCTTAAAATGTTAAGAATGCTGATCAAAATGTGATGGCAGGCAGAAGACTAAGGTGGATAAAAGACCTCGAGCTGAATCAGTTCCTTGCATGACTATATAGTTCACACCATAATCTTGAAGCTTGGCATGTGTGTATCAGCCTTCCTTTTCTGTATATGGTCTGTACAACCTCCTGACAGCCCATATTCAAGTACATGCTAAACCTCTCTAAAAACGTCGTATTCTGACTGTCCAATCTGATCTAGATCCTTGTTGAGCAGTCTGATACATGCTCTGTTTTAAAAAGGCTTTAGCTTCAGAAGTTTCAAGTTAAATCAGTACTCTGTAGATCAAGGGCATACTGGGCCAAAAGAAGTGTATAAGCCTTTATGGTGGATTTGTCTTCTGTGAACTTGTCCACTAGTCCTTTGAACTCGCATAAATTTCTAGTATTCACTAGAGCGTACAGTGTTGGCAAGGAGCTAGAATAAAAAATCAAGCTGATTAGACTTCAGAGAATAAGTTCAGATTTTTTAAACTTTATACAATTTTGGTTACATATTTTATGTTGACACTGTCAAAATCCTTCAACAAACTGACCTCTCTTCAGTGGAATGAGATGGTCCTTTCTTGAAGGAGGTGGTGTCAGTATAGAAACCGTTACATTATGGAGAAAAAAAAAAAAGCCTTCTAGAGGCACCAAAGACAGAAAGTGGAATAGGTGCCACTGGCTTACATAAACCTTTAGGAATTCATGTAGCTAGGAGGGAATTTTACTGTTGCTATGATGGCAGCAGAGTTTCAGTGCCATTGCTGCATCAGAATATCATCTCTGGCCTTTGGAGGAGACAGGCAGTGCTGAAAAGTGAGAGATGGAAAAGGAGGGAGGGAATAGTGCTGTACTCCCCACCCCTCATAATTGGACAATGACTATCCTAGTTTCTTAATAATCTTGGATTTATACTAGTCTTAAATTTGCTTAGTGTAGCACTGGTGAAAAGATGGGCAGTATATTACTGACGTCTCATAAAAAAATACTGTGAATGGCTTTCACAGCTGATGTGATATTCTTTACAGTAAATCATCTTAACTGTGGTGTTGATATTTTTATCCTTTAGGATACATACCATACTTGCATAAAATCTATGGCTTCTTAAACTTTATAATATTTTGAATCTAAAAATACCATGTAAGCAATGTACACTTTCTTCACTTCTTCGTAGTTTTGAGTAACTGGTTTGGCTTCAGTAGAATATATTTACTGAAATCCAACATTTTTGCAGAATTTTTTTTCTTCCTTTTTTTTCTCTTTTACATTTCATCAGATATTTACCTGCAGTCTTTTAATTTTTTTTTTGTTTAGTCATCCTCCTCTGTGTCTTGTGTCATGCGCCATCCTATGTAGAAAGGAGAAGATGGGGTGGAGGACTGAATGGTATCTATTTGTAGAGTTCTGCATCAAAAGACAATACTCCTGAGCTAACTTGTTTTCTATTTTCAAGAGTTGCAGAACAACTCCACTAAGTTTAACATTGATTTGGAGATAGAGAGGTTACTTTGATTTAAGAAAGGTAGTTTTTTAGACAAGCCAAAGCAGTAAGTCAGAATAGCGCAGTGTCATTAAAAGGAAAACTGGATAGGTACATTGTCTGGGTTGTGTTGGATGTAACAAAACACCACATTGAATCTGAGCAACAACAAATGAGCATCAGTTGCATGTGTTTGTAAATATATCCATACATGCTTATGTTGAAAGGATGTATAGCAAAACAAACCTGATTCAACTTGATGCTTAGTGTCTTACTAAAGTACTCTCATTATATTTTTTTAATGGGAAGCAAATTATTACAATGGGAAGATGTGAGGTTGTGTATGTATCTATTAAGTTGTGCAGCAAAGCAAACTATTTTCACCAAAGCAGACTGAAAAGGTGTGGTTTAAAAACAAATAATCTGGGTAATACTGTTCTGTCTTTAAATATGAAATTTGAAGATATGCAACCTTCTAATGGATTTGTTTGGTTTAAAAGGCAATACAGGCAGAAAAGTTTGTGGTAGTTTCATACATTAGCACACACCAAAGATCTGTTATTGCATCCACTCTTACTCCTAAAACATGATAAAATATTGGAAAAAAAATATTTACCACCCTCTATAGTAAAGAATTTTTTTGAAAAAAGTTGTTTGGATTTTTTTTCTTTTCAAGTGATTGTGGAGGGTCTCTTTAATCTGCTTTCAGCAGTCATTTAAACTGCAGTTGTTGAGTCAGCAGTGAAGTACATGGGGATTACTGCTCTCATGTTTTATGAAGATACATGTATGTAGACCCATGCAACTCCATGAACTACTACAGCTTGCTTTCTGTTCATTGTGTAGCTAATTGCTAGTACACGTTGCTTATTTGCATTGAGACAAACTATAAAAACAATACCCCATGGCACTTTATACTGGTGTAGTTAAACGCACTTAGAAAACAGCTTGAAGTTAGTCATTTAAGCCAAAGTTGTGTTGGTAGTCCTGAAACAGCATATTTTGAAGAAACAGAGGTAGATTAGAAAATGCCTCTTTTGTGATCATTTGCCACGTGAAGTCTGACATCTGGTAATTTCTAAACAAGCTGACAAAATACAACTGAGTGCATGCTTGCTGTCAGCACTGGTAAGGAGGTATCATTAGGCACAAGGGACGATGCACAGCTAAGCAGATGTGCCCTTCTTTCGGAGACGTATTTTTGATACTGTGCTGGTAACCCTGAAGCAGGAGATCCGTCCACCAGTGTACCCCCCTGCATTGGGTGACAGCAGCTCTACACCAGAGTGTGTATGGCCCTCACCCACACCCCTCCTCAGCCACGACTTAAACATTTGCTGGAGCAGTAAGGACAGCTCATCGAAGTGAGGCAAGACCTTTGGTCACATGGTGAAATGAGCCACTGGCACGCCCCTGTACTAGGGAGAAAGAGGGCTACAGGCTGCGGAGTTTTAGGTCTGCTGGAGTAACTACTAGCTATAGACGTTACAAAAAAAAAAACCTGAAAGGTGTCCACTAAACAAAGAATAAATCTGGCTTCCTCATTTTGAGAACAAAGCTAATTTTAAATCTAGCATATATGTATGAAACCAAACTTAATTTCTTTCCTTGTAAGACACAGCAAAAGCAGATTGAAAAGACTTCAGGACATCTGTCTTCCTAAACTACTGCTGCAAGGAAGGTCATCTTTCTAAAACCTCCAGGTGCACACCTACCTCAGTTTCCCTTTTCCCATATGGTGGTGTACTGAATGTGGTACAACAGCTGCTTTGTAAGTTTCACAGCAATTTCAGACTTTATAGCTCTCGATCTCAGAGTCCCATCAGTAAGTTCATGTGTCTGAACAAATAAATGGTGCTTCCAGCCTGACATTCTACCTGCTAACTAGCTTTTCTCTCACCCTTTTTTGGAATCCCACATTTCTCTTGCCTCTGTCTGTCCTTTCTATGGCTGACATTTAGGACTTTATTTATGATCCAATTCTGCTGCTCCTCCACTTCTTGCCTGGATTCTAGCATCGAAAATTTTACTTCTCATTTTTCCTCATGGAAAAAGCTCACTAGGAGATTTCCTTCTCCATAGGCCTCTCCTTGACTAACAGAACCTGCCTTTCAATAGCTGCTAGGTTCCCATGACTGATTTTACAACACCAAGGTCACATGCTTCACCAGTTCCTTCCTTATACATTTCCAAAATTCTGGCTTGTTTTAAAATTGAAAGTTTTTTTTTCAATGGGCTACATTTATATGATAGTACCAGTACCTTGTCTTCATTAACCTTTTCCTGGGGAGATTGCTCGCCTCCCTTAGTAATTTCTCCAGTCTTTGCTCCTGCTTATAAACGGGTGTTTCATCCAGTTTAGGTAGTCATCAATTGACTACCCAAACCTACACTATTTGAATGGTGATAGATCTGCCCAAACCTACTAGTTCAATTTATTGCCAGAGCACTGTGCAAATAACATGAGCGACCAAACAATTGTGGTTGTACCACAGCTGTTTCATGTACCTGAAAAGAGGGCAAAATCAGACAAACAGGTCTATGCAAAGCAACTTGTTCAGCTGCATTTAATTTATTACAATGTAAAAGAAACCAAATACCATTAAATGACCAAAGATCTCTGAAGGGATTTTAACTGGTCGCTGCAAGACATGTTTTTTTCAACAATACAAGTTTTTTCAACACAAGTGAAGACTTCTGTGGGACAACTGTCAATACAGTTCTAACACTCTGGAAACAGTAAAAAAGAGAAGTCACTAAATCGAGTGTGAAACTATATCATGGTAGTAATGATGGTTTTACCTCCATGCAGCTCTTTTTATACTGAAGGCAAACTTTCAAGGTATTCAAATCGTGCTTGGATCTTTTCATGCACTACTGAAAAGCTGTGAAACAAAGGTCCTGCTTAGCTGCACAACAACCCAGCCTGATCTGCATCGGAAGTTTAGGTTGACAGACTATAATTATCTGAGGCTGAATCCAGCCAAGACACTGAGATAGACAATCTTGCATTTACAGAAAGAGACAGGGGATCTTTAAAAATAACCATAAGTGGCTGGGATCTTGGCTTTACATCTCGTGCTTCTTTCAGAGGGAGACATTGTGATACCCCCGCTGACACAACAGCAATTGAACACGCACTGCCTGGAGTCCTCTGTCTCCTGCATTTAGCTCCCGACCATAGGACACAGGAGGAGTGGTATTTGCGCTGCCTGAGAACTAGACTGTGCAGCCAGAGCGTGAATCTTAACTTGCATAGCTGTGCTGATAAAAAAGCAAAGTAAAGGGACAGCTTTGCCAGTGCAACTGGACTCTTGCCACTAATAGCTTTTTTTCATCTGAAAGAGGGTGTGAGCTTGAGGTTCACAAGATGATGCAGAACTCAGCCTTGCTGGAGGGGCTGTGTCTGCACGAAGCACGTAAGGAGGTGTACCAGTACAGAGGTTACTGACTGCTTTCTCTGCAGGACACTGTAATTCTCTCAGACCTGCTGGTGCGAATGCTGCTTAATTGGTTTTGGTCAACAGGAGCTTCATTTACTAAAAAAAAAAGACTTTTTGAGCTGTATAAGTACTCTGCTGCGTGCTGGCTGGAACAACATCAGGGTGATCTCGCAGGCAGCATGGTCTGCAGGTCAGGCGGGTGGGAGGGAGGGAAGACAGCGATGAGCAGCCAGGAGCACTTGCTGCATGTGTGTGGGAACGTCTGCCCCCAGGGTCCATTGAGCACTGCCATGTCCCATCCCCAGCACTCCTTTAAAGGCAATGCATTTCTGGTGTGGACACAGCCTCTTCACCCTTTAGGATACTACTTATAAACATATATTGTTTCAAAATGTACTTTAGCTAATTTGCCTAGTTAATTGTCAGTTTGGTTTTGTGGGAGGTGCTTGGTAGACTTTACGAGCTGAATCTAATGCTCAGCCGTCCTAATTCAGCAGCTAATCAACTCGGTCAGTGATGATACAAAATAAATACACTGTGAAAACAAAATGGGTTTAGCATGTTGGGCCTTAACTGCCTTTAGGGTTTTACATGCTTTGCTAAATTGAAATTTCATACATAGAGAACACCTCCAATAGCACAGTGGCTTCTTAATCCCATGCTTTTGTGATAACTTCCTTTCTAGAGGAGAAAATAAAATGTAAACTTAATTGCTTAAACTCTGAAAAATGCTTTTCTTTGAACTCAATGAAGCACAAAGATGAATAGTTTATTACTAAAGGGAATTTAGCTCTATTTACAACTGCTTGTACTGTGAAATTGGTTGTTTGTGTTCTCTAAAGACTTGCTTTCTTTTCAGGGATATTATGCTGTAGCTCAGACTACAGTGGAAAGCCAGAGTGTAAGAAAATTACAGCCTCCAGAACAACCTGTTTCTGTATTTATGGAAAATAAACATGGAGCTTTACCAACTTCAGGATTCAAAGCAGTGAACTGCTTAAAAGTCACTGAAATGTGAACTAACCAACACTGATGGTCTTGAAAGCAATTATTCTGTAATACTGGATAAATGCTGTTCTGTTGGTGCCTGCTACCTCATTTACATCTCCAACACTGTTAGACCAGCTTTGAAAACCAGTCTGGAACACAGATATAATGAAGTCACTTCAGTGTGATGGACAAATGCATAGCATGCAAAGTACTTCATATGTTTGTGAAACTTACACTTGTGATCAATGTCTGGTCACTTAATGAACAACAGAAAAGTAGGATGATTTAGCACATGTGCATGAATTTTCCGACTATTCTGAAAGTTTCCATCTGCATACATGGCTAACTAAAATAGTAATTCTTCCTCATGCAGCAGGATAAACAAAGATTTTTAGGTATACCAGCATTTTCTAGGCCATCTTTCCACATAGAAGCAACCTCTGAAAAAATTTCTCCTTCATTTGCTCTTTCAGAATAGCTACGGAGGCCAGGAAAGAAGCACATGTAATCCAGAGGGACGTTAGATATATTAGAAGAACTGCTGCCATTCTTCAAGACACTGGTAAGATGTCATGTAGAGCATTGTGTCCAGCTCTGGTTAGCTTTGCTCAAGACCAGCTTTCAAACTGGCCTGCATTCAGGGAAGAGACAGTGGGCTGATCAGTGAAGCGGTGAGCTTCTCTTGCCCAAAGAGATGTAAAGAGCTTGATCTGTTCAGCCCTGACAAGAACGAATGGATAATCTTTCCAACATCTTTCCAGTGGAACTGGGTAGATGTGGGGATATTGGAGGAGGTAAGAAAGCTGACACTTCTTAAGATAGTGTTTGATAATTTGATAAGTGGGATTATATGAAAAGGGTAAACCCACTAAAATAGCAGAGCGGGGAGCCTGCTGATGCAGGAGGCACATTCCAGGTCCATGTTCTTGTGAACAGATTGCCTTCAGTAAATAACTCTTTAGGAAGAACGTTGAAGGGATATTTAAAAAAATATTTAAGATAATAAATTTTCAGTTGGTATTTGTGTTGGGGTTTTTTCCCTTTGCCTTGCAAAATGTCTGTTTTAATAACAAATACCAAAAGAAGTGGAAATTTGGCATATACTTGTTGCTTCCAGAGCAAAGGCTAGAGTGAAAGTTAAAAAGAAAAAAAAAAGATCTTAAAGAAGGTATGGTTCAATTCAGCCTTGACCATAGAGCTATTAGTTGCCAATACCAGAGTCTTGGCTTTGCTTGGTTTTAATTTATACCATGAAAAGTTTTTCCTGTTTTGAAACACAGCTCTGAAAGCACAGAATGGGTGATGAGGATTTCTGGTTAGAATTCAAAACATAGGTAAAACTATCTGTGATCTGCATGGCAATGAAAATGAATGTTGTTTTCACCAATTATGTATGAAAAATAGGTCACACTAAATGCACAGTTTCTAGTGTACCCACCATACTAGTTACTAGTCTCAATAATGAGTGATATTCACCAAATTAACTGAAAACATCCACGCTTTAGATCCACAGATACTCTCTGTGTGTCTCACACACACTGTTCAAAGGGCCTGAATGTCTTGTTTTTTCTGTAAAACAGCGTGTTACCAGCTGTGATGCTGTATAGTTGCATTTCCATGGAAGACTGGTACAGTAGATTTTATCCAAGATCAGCAACTACTTAGGTCATGCCAATGACACCTTTTTGGTACAAACCTATTAAAAAAAAAAAATGCATAAAGACAACCAACTGATGTATTGTAAGGGCTGCCAGTTAACACATTGCCAGTTTACTACATTCAAATTAAACAATAACCTTTTTCGTACATGAAAGTGATGGAGTGTGAAACCTGCTTTCAAAGACTCAGAGGATCATGTGTTGCTTGCTGTGTTTATGCTTGTTGAGTGATTTTCATCCTGTGTCTTGGTCTTGGCCAGCAAATAGCTTGTTTCAGTTCTGGGAAGATGGATCATATCACCAGCACTACTCTGACTGGCTTGGTCTTAGCCCTGTGCTGTTATGAGCATGTACTTGGTGTTTTGGCTCAGAGATTGTGCAAAGCATGCTCACTTCTGTGTGGTATAGATTATTAGAAATATACTCATTATCAGCACCTCTGTAGTACTTGCAGCTAGGCATAGAGTTGGAATTTTAAGGCAATAAACCCCAGAGCTTTAGTGAAGTCATATACAATGTTTACAGGGAAGGGTGAAGCACTTTGAATTACTTTGGGATCTGAGGCACGGTTTAGTGAATGGGTTAAGTGGCATTGACTGCCACATACTTTGCTCAGTTAGAACTCTGATCAGGATGTTTTTGCCAAGTTATCTCACTTGCAATATGAATTGTGCCCTAGAAAAGTGGTTCTCTTGTCGAATGGAAATCAGAGTATTTAGGAAGAAATATGAATTTGCTTGCCAAATGAAAATGCCTAAGAAATTCTAAGTTTGCAACTAGTATTTCAACAGTCATATTTCTGTATATTCACAATTTAAGTTTCACTTTCATTGTTCTGCTGTGAAATTACCAAAAACAGTACAAGCTCTAGTTCTTGTGAAGGATATTTTATGACAGGATAGCAGTCCAGTATGAGATAAAATATGAACTGCAGGGAAAAAAAAATGAAGCGTGTGAATGACTTCTCATTCGTGCACATGTGAAACTGAAAGAATGTATTGAATACAGCTGCATGTATGCTTCCCTCGCATCTTGGAGTATTGAATGTGTTTTGTAATTTTAAGTCAAAATTTGATTACTAAAATTTGCTTATACCATCAGGCGGATGAGAGAGTAAGGCAGGTGGCAGACGTGATTAGAATTTCAGGTGATCTTGGCATGTAAGAGATATGGACTTTGAAAAGCAGGTTTCAGCTAGGGACAAGTGCTAATGCACAAATACAAGTCGAGAAACAGGCTCCGTACCAGTTCTCCATGCTATATCATGAAACGAATGCAAATCAACACTGTACTAATGTGGCAAGAAAAACAAATGCCAGAGTGGGATATAGAAAGCAGGAGCATTGTGTGCTCCTCCCAGCATAGAACATGGAAGCTGGTGTGGGAAATGCACTTACAAACTGTTATAGGTTAGTCAACAGAGGAGCAATGGCAAAGTTTACAAAACCAGAAAACCTAGAAAACAAAGGCTGCAAGGAAAGCTTGTGTCAGCTTCAGGATTGAAAAACGAAATTCAGTCTTGAAATAAGTTCTTCCATGAAGAGCAAGAGAACAATCTGTTCAACATACACATGGTGAAAAGAACAAGAACAGATGGTCATAACTTGAAGATTAAGGTGAGATATTAAGAGAAGTTTTCTAAAATTTCATGATGCTAGAATCACCCTTGGCTCTTCTGTTTCCAGGGTGTTCTCATGTCAAAAATGTTTTGCGATGATGTGCTGCATTTGTCTTATCAAAGGCTTTCTTTTGTATTCTGAATAGTTTATAAAACAGTAGAAATGAAGGATAAAACAGTAGAAATGAAGGACAGATTTTGCATTTTTGTAAATCGAATAGTCTATGTAAACAAAAAATTTTCAAGTCATTGAGTGAATTCAAAAAAACAATAAAGAAACTCCCAAGCAGAAAATTAGAGCAAATTAATTGGGTAAATTATTTGCTGTGAATCATTCATTTAGCTTAATTTCTAAGTTTTGCTTATTATTGATCCTTAATTGGAATAATGGTGCTATATGCAAAGTTAATTGTTTTTATTATCACTCTGAATACAGGTATTCTCTCATTGCTTTAAAAATGTGCATTTTTATATGTATTTTTGAATAGTCAGTTTGCATACTGATAGCTGTTAATGCTGTGTTAAAACCCATGCAGTATCATTCTGTGAATACTGGAAAGTAAGGGTAAGTAAACATGATTAACTGCAGGCTGTGATGCTAAACATATTCAATTATTCAAGTGAATGTTTCTCTCTCTTTCGGCTAATGAGAAATTTATGGATTAGCCTTTTCCTCCTTCCCTGGTGGTTATTCCCTCCTATTGTTAAGAAACTAGGGGATAATATAATGAGATGCTCACTTGATTACTATCAATAAGACTTCAAATGGGTTTTTTAGGAAGAAGCAGCCAAATTCATCCCAGGTGCAACATCAACAAAATCAATAACATAACAGTAATGGATATTGCTGAAGAAAACTGCCTAGGTCACTGCAATGTGTCTATATGATCATTTTGATTTAAAGCATTTTTTAATTTACCAAACACCTTTTTTAATGACGTTGTATCTTGCAATATTTATCCAAAACCTCAGCCTGGGAAAAGGACCAGTCTACAGAGAATATGCATCAGCATATTCATACAACACACAACATTGTTGACCTCAGTAAGGTGTTGCCTTGGTGGGGTCAGGGCCCAGTTCAGGGACGAATATTGTTAAGGGCTGAAGAGCAAGCCATGGCCATGGTCTGCATGTCCAGGCAGTTCCCACATGCGAGCTTCTCCAGTGGGGGATTTTCACGTGGTTCCCTGGGAGAGGCTAAACTAACTGGGAGACATGGGTGAGCTGGGAAAGGCGCTGCAGTAGCTCTTGTTACTCTTGCAGCTTCCACCACTCAGTGGAAAGGGAAAGGGTCCCCTCTGGCTCTAGGAGCAAGTACTGTCCGTGGCTTGTATGCATAGGACCAAACTCTGGCCTCCACGACAGGCTGGCCTTTTCCATACTGCCTCTTGGGAATGACCTCCGGCCTGCACCCACTGGCTGACCATTCCTTGCCTGGAAACTGTGCCAGGAGCACGCTGACTATTATCATGGTGCACGATCACAGGGCAGCGCGCGAGCCTGCACCAGGCCTTCAGGGAGAGATGTACCCACAGTTCTCGCACCGACTGCAAATGCCGAACCTGGTGTTGCTCTCGCCATTGCCTTTGTTTGAGCTTTCAGGCTGGATCTCCGGCTAAGGTCCCCTAATGTCCTCAGCAGACCTAGTACACTGATTTAGGATGGGCTCAGCAAACCTGATGTAGACCTAGGACAGGAACTTGTCTCAGAAGTTTCCACTGAGATACCAAATAACCAGCTGAATATCTCAAAGCTAAGCACCTTTTTGGAAACAAAGCATCGCAATAGACAGCCTTATTTCATAAGAAAGGTTTATTTTAAAGCCTTTTTCTCATTTTCTCTCTCGGAATTTCATTTTAACACATGGTTTATCTGAAAAAAAACTAGAACTGCACGTTTTCTCCATTGATATGAAACGAATCTATCATGAACTTATTGCTCATTTTTTAATTAAAATTTTCTATTATGTAAAGCATGAGTCTTAGGCTGACTGGCAATCATTCAAGCTCTTGGAACAGAAGATCTTAGCACAGGCTCATAGAAAATTCAGTGAGAGCCTCCTGCAGGAGTTCCCTTTCCCACAATGAGATTTGAGTAAATTACACTATCCTTTTCAAGAGTAATTGCAATAAATTTAATATGACCAGCAAACATGAATTATGTCAGCGTATCACAGTTCATTACAATAGGATCTCCACTGCGGACTAATAATAAATAGTAATACTCAGATAACAGTCACGAAAATGTAACGTCTGAGCGTTGAAAGAACATAAATAAGGATCTGAACTCATTGGATCCTGTTCTGAATAGAATAAATGGATGCCCTGTGGACTTCTATCAAAGTGATGGATGAGGGGTTTTCTTTTTTGACTACAGAAAATGCAAAGAAATAAAAAATGTATCCAACCCCCAGACTTTCAATCCGCTCCCTGCATTTGTAGCAGCTCTCGCCTCCGACGAATGATTGAGGACTGTGAATGCAGAATGTGAAGGACAGCCGCTCTGGCAGGAATATTTGAGATCATAATCCAAGTTGTAGAAGTACCCTGGGCACTTAAAGGGATATGGTCAAATAATTCTGCTGTGGGTTTTGTTTTGTTTTACTTTTCAGTGTTTGTAAAAAATCATGTTTTCTGGAAAACGTGAGCATATTTCCTTTTGTTCTCTATTTGCCCTCTTGTTTGGAAAGTGTTGATTTCTTCCCTTCATTTCTTTTTGCAGCACAATCCAATTCCAATTGCTTTTTCTGCAATACCAATCCTGTCAATCAGTCGCTAGAAGTTATATTCGTTTTTAATACTATTTTGTGCTCTTTCAAGCAACTCTGCCTAAGCACACTGAAGCATATTTCAGCTGCAGTACAACACACTTTATTTTAATATTTCAATGATACTACTAGCAGATGCACAGAAAATGCTACTTACTTGCAAATTATAACTGAATAATTTAGAGCATGGCCAGATTATTATTGTGAGCTCACAAAGGAGAAAATTAAAGGTTTAAGGGACAAACTCAATTCTGATCTAAAACTACCATAACGTGGAGATAATATACATACATCAGTAGTGAAATTGGTCCAAATATCACCCCTGAATTTACAGTGTGCATGGATAATCTTGTGATAACATTTGATTGTTATTCAGCCTGAAGCAGAAGTAATCAAATCTCATTTGTCAAGGCTGGTTTGTTATTTTAACCATCTGAGGGGAATATTTCTTTCCGAAGTTAAAAAGAGAAAAAAACCTACAACAAAGCAGGTGTATTGAAGGACTTTCATCTTGTGAGGTATACGATATAGGACAGAGGCAGGATACTAGACTTGACTGAAGAATGGTATCACCCATCATGGAAAACCTCCTTTTTTTTCATTCTGTATTTCCAGCAATTTATAGTTTCTTACATCTTCAGACGCCTTTAATCATCTGTGATGTTATTTTCTTTGCAGAAATAGTCCTTATGCAGTACTTGAATGTATAATAAATGTTATTTAAAATGGGTGTGTTGGTTTAACATTACAATTATAAATATTTCATTTATGTATATTATACATAACAGACAGTTAGGTATATTATACATAAGAGACACAGCACATATATCTATTTCAAACTTCTGTTAAAATTGCTCAACTTCAGTGGTTCGACAGAAGTTTGAGAGATGCAATGGCTTGGTGCTTAAACAAATTTCTTATAGACACTCAGCTGAATCCAGGAAGGTTGTTTTGCTGTTGCTGTAGTTATACGAAATAATCATCTTGTCTCCCTCTCTCTTGTCTGAAATAATAGCAGCTTTTTTACTTTCAGAAAATCAGAAGTGATTGTGACATGGGGCTGAATGAAAAACCCTCTTGTCTGGGATCCAGGTGCTACAGCTGATTGTTGGACAGCAAGCCTGTTGATTTTAGAGCTGACATGCATAATGTTTCAGCAAACTCCTGCTCTAGGGTTGCCCAGGTGTTATGATAATTTTCTTGTCCTGTGGGTGCAAAGATTTTAAAGTCCAAAATGGACTACTAAGACTGCTTGATCTCCTGGATGGCATAAGCTGTGAAATACGAGTTACTGATTTCAATAACAAGAACATAATTTTGGTTGGAACTTCAGCATATTTTCTCCAGTTCTGTTTTTGTTTATTTTTCAGAAAGACAGCAATCCATCAAAAATTCACTACTTCTTTTCTAAGCCTGTTTCTCTCCTACCATTTTCATTCCAATGCTTATAGTCTAGGCATTGGGTAAAATTGTTCATAATTCTTGGTCTAACTTTGTCTAGACCAAACTTAGACCTTGTTATTGAATCTTGTGTCACTCTTGACTAGTTTCTGGTATTGGAACACTTTTTCCTGACTAAACAGTTCCAGGCTGTGAGGAAGTTTCCTACTTACTCATCTCTTGGATAGAATACAGTATGTGAGGCAGGGCTTCCAAGCTTGTAATTGTTCATACAGGGCATGTGGTATTAAGACCTTCCTCCCCAACTTTTGAATACTCAGTGCCAAAATTTACACAAACTTCATACATATTTTATGGTTCTGAGTTGATAATTTGTTCTTTAAACCCAGCAAGAAGACAAAGAATTGTGAAGAATATGACCACTGTTTTGGCTTTGGCAGTCCTTCTGCCTATGTATGGATTTTAGCTAGGATATTGTATAAGGCTGTTGAGCAGATGAATTCTTCCAGGCCACTGTCAGCTGTAGGACATGAGGCGGGATACTCCTCTTAGGCCTGTATCACAGCTCCTCTCTGCCCTCTTTCTAGAAGATATTGCCTCCTCAGGTGTGCTACCTCCATTAACCAGTCACTCTGTAATTAGTCAGGCGAGCAAAGAAGTTATTACCAAAATTGTTTGAGATGAATTTGGTCCCCACCAGCAGGGTGGAGAGAGTATAATGAAGAAGATCAGCTGGTGGGTCTGAAAGATCCCCACTCTTCAGTGGGGGGATGGTGAAGAACAGCAGCAGGGAAAAGGAATGGGAACTGGAATCAGAAAGATGTCCAGTTGCAGAGCATGCTAACATACAGCAACAACTGCATACAGAAACGCACATGGCCTATGTTCTAGGTAGATCTTGGAGGTATTTTTCTAGCAATCTAAAATGAGACAGGAACATTGTGAATTCTGCAAAGGTGGAACATCAAACCTGCAATGAAATTCAGGCTGGCCCTTGAGAGCCCCAGGCTGTTGTCAGGCTGAAGAGGCTAGGGTTATTGCTGTGCTTCTGCTGTTGGACAGATACAAAACTAGGTCAGTTCTGCCAGGGTTTACCTCATCTGCTGCAGTGCCACACAAATGTCACTGAATTGCAATTATCCATTTTTGCTCTTGCTGTTTAGGAGGTTGTGGACATTCCATTTATCTACCTTTTTTTTTTTTACCCTTTTCATCCTTTTTCCATCTTCTCTTCCCCAAGTATATTAATATCAAACCCAAATGATTTCACGTGATGCAGATATTTTTTAGAAATGCAGTACTTCAGATGACAATATTCTCACCACCTAGCGGCACTTTTCATACGTGTTTTCTCCATTTTGTTCTCTGAAGGAAGGGCAGTCACATTGCTACTTCAGATTTTTATAAAATTTAATTTTTAAACAGTGCCATAGTTCTCAGCAGAGAGATCAAACCAGAGCTGCATCAAATTGCATTCTGACCTCAAGGTATTATCTTGAGACTGCAATTCAAGGTGCTTCCCCTCATTAGTTTAGTGAATGCTACAGCAGTTTGTCTCGGTTGACTTTTTTCATAAATAATTGGAAGCCCTTTGTTGCCATGGCTTAATATCATTTCATGCCCTATCCCTTAATGATTCACAGACAATTTGTTAATCTGGAACTCTGTTTTCCCTGAAACACTCTTGTCCATAGTGATTATTCCCATAACTACACCAAGCTGACTGAGAACTCCAGCTCCTGCCCATGAACCTTTACTCCATCTCCATCAGAGCAGATGCTAAGGAAATTTGCTACTTTACTCTCCTGACTCCCTTTGACTACAAGTTTTGATCAGCTGCTTATTATGTGAACAGAGGGTTTGATAGTAACTAATTTACATTAATATACAGATATTTCTGTGTTATCTTTTTGATCTAGTGAAGTTATAGATTCAACAGGCTGCCTGCTGGCTCAATTACATTGGCAGTTGCTCGGCTGGCACAAAGCATTCATGCTGACTCTTGCTGATGTCCCCACAGGACTGAAGTTGTTAGGTGAGCTGCAGAACAGGAAAAATTGACCCTACTGCTTGTAAAAAAAATCTGCCTTTCCTCTCCAAAGTTGTTTTAGAGGATTCTGTTTTTTTCACAGACATCTCTTAACATGAAGTTCCAGAAGTTTCCAGACTTGCATCCCGAGAGCTATCATAGGGTATTGTGGATTCAGATGCTAAGTAACAAGTTGAGATTTAGTTGGTTTAGGTGTTACTCGGGTTCATATGCATGCATTTATTTGCAAATATACACTAGCATTTTAGTCCAGATCAGAAGCAGGCTTTGGAAGGAAGTCTTCCAATTGTCCCCACTCACTACACTTTGCACTATGGAGTGCACAAATTGGATTTTATTTGGACCAGAACAAACCGGGATGTGCCTAGGCTACTCCGTTAGGCATCATGGGCTTACCTCTACTGGCAGCCAACCACTAATGCACAGGTAGGCGTTCAGTCCATGAGATGAGGTGAGGCCCCATCTGAAGTAATTGCCTCCATCTCATAATGCTTGTCGTGTGGACATAGGCTCCTCAGCACCACTGCAGGGCACCGTGCTTAGGTCTACACATCAGTTGCCCTTGTGCTGCCTGACTGCCTGTTGTAGGCATTTAGATATAACACGGGAGTCTGAAAATCAGAGAAGAGCGAACTCTTTTTCTTTTTTATTTATTTCTTTTTAAATGTTTCTCCTGAATGCCAAGATGATGTAGCTATTGGTACCAATGCTGGAATAATTCTAAAAAAGTTTGAGTCTTTTGTGAGTATGCATTTTCATACCCTTCTAGTAGTGACTGTGGATACGGGCAGTGAAGGTCTGAGTCCCAGATGGATTTCAGTGGTTTTGTTTATGTGCTTAAAAACTTTGGTAGTGTATTTTACAGTATATTGTGTTTGAAATGGTCTACAAGAAAGGAAGCATGGTTAGGAGACTAAGCAACACTTAAGAATGTATGTTTACAGGTAAACATCAAGTAAACAACATATCCCAGAATGAGCAAATCGCAAATGGTACTCTGTTTTACTTCTGCACAAGTATGCAGACTTCAGTGATGGAGGATGTAACTAAAGACTGATTTAGTGCCAACTATATAGCACAAATTGAAGGAAAATAGAGACACACACTTGTACTCTTTGTTTGCAGAAATAAATTCCTGAACTCAAATGCTTTTGTGGCCCTGTGCCCACAGTATTCCAATTTCTCATGATTAAGGGGGGTGGAGAGAAAAACCATAAACTGAAGCCCCTAGCCTATTTATGGAACATACTGATTCACGTGCAAAGCACGTTGGTGCCCTGTTCTTGCACACTGACAGAAAAACAGATTGGTTTTGTACTGTGGAACTCATGGGCTTCATGCTGACATCAGCTTTACTGTGAACTGAGTGGTTTAATTTTTAGGAGAACATTTTTCCATATGTTTGTAAATTTGAAGCGGTGCATTTTGATAATATAAATCATGTTGTTGATTCTTGGTGACCTCTTATGAATTAAATTCACAGTACTCTGACTAATGTTCTGGATGTATGTTTTTAATTTAAAAAAAGAGAACAAAACAAAAACCTTTTTGGTGATCTGTTCTGGATACATCCTTAGCTCACTTATCCCAATGTAAATGGTATGTTATTTAGTTCTGTTGGCTTACATAGGATTTTTCTGTCTCCACTGAATTGACACCAGTGGTGAATCTAGCACAGTCTTTCTTATTGCTGAGCTCAAGAGGTGCTTCTCTGTTAGATGATGTTTAATACACAGTTTTATTTGTTGTGATGGATATTTTTTTTTGTTTAATTGTTCTTGATGGTAGCTTGGAGAATTATATGTGCTGTGAAATGACCAATGCCTAAAAAAAGTAAGCAATTACAAAAGTAAGCATTAACACAAGCACAGCAATTTAAAGGATGTGTACAGCCATACATTCTACACTCAAGCAAAATGAAAATCAACATTTTATCTAGAAAAGCCCACATATTTTACTGACCAACATATTGTTATTCCTATGCAACATACTTACAAACAAGCCAATGAGTTTTAAATCCAGTTCAATATGGATTACAGGAAAACTAAGGAGGCTTGAATAAATCAATAAGATTCTCATTAATACTACCCTCAGTGTGAAAATGTTTATTATTAATACATAACAGTATGCTTTGTCTACAAATGAATCTGTCATATCATTTTGTATTTTATATCACTTTCTAGTCAGTAATTATCGATCTATCAACATAAATATTCTACAGATTTTCCATATAATACCAGCCATTTTCTAATGTAAGAGCAGCTGGTTGTTTTAAATCATGCTAGTGCTGTAAAACACTGTCAAAATATGTCCAAATTGTGAAAATGTGGATAGATTTCACTTGCCTATGGGTTTGATAAACATATGGTTACACGCCTTTGTGTGGATGGAGGTGGGGTTTGGTGTATGATGTGTGATTTTACTGGAATTGCACAAGTGAGTGTTACTTTAACATTGGATTTCCAAGATCAGACAGGTACCTTCACAACAATTATCAATTTCAGGGAAAAAGTGCTGTTCAACTACGATCTGTCTGACTTAGAAGGAAAATTGTTCCAAATTTGCAGCTCCGCTGTTCTGCTGAGCACCGGCTGAGAGCAAACCACAGCCTCAGTCGAGACAAGATGAACTCTGCTCTTTGTAAGTGCCGAGAACAGAAAGCTGCTGGATACAGCAAATTAAGTAAACTACTGGGGAACCTCACAGATACATGAGACTTGAATAAGCAGGTATTCATATATTTTGGGGATTCGTTTATATTCCTTGCTTTTAAATTAGAACGCCTGAATGTGGCTACCTATGTTTGATTCAGGAAAGAACACGAGCTAGTCTCAGTAACACATTAAGTTATTTTCATCCTCTTCTTTGCAAAGTAGATGATTTTTAAATCAGGTGTTAAATTGTGGGGCCAGATTGTGTGCTTCTGTGATGGAGTGAAGGCTCAAACTCTGACTGGGGTATGGCTCAACTTTGATACAAACAAAAGCATTACTGAGCCAGCTACAGTTCACTGAGGACTGCAGAAACCCACCATTACCTTGATCTTTGCTGCTGCAACACACTTCTGCTATTGCTTATTTCAGTTGCTAAATGAAAAGTACATTGTGTTCGAGATAAAATTAGGATACAGAAAAAGAAAACCACCAGTCTAATCCTGTAAGGATCTCCATCTTTTGGGCCTACATGAAAGTGCTTTGTTGTTTGTCAGGCTGAGCAGCTTGGCATCTAGTTCACATCTAAACCCTACTTGCTGTATCAGGGAGACATTTCTTGTCTTTGATCTCCTTTAAGGGCATAAAATGCAGTGACGCCTGCTTCTTTCTTTTACAGCATTTCCACTTTAGTATTAATTCTTGGTGAGTACCAAGAGAGTAGGAGATGTGTTTGGCCTTGGGAATCCTGCATATTGGCCCATCCTCTTCTACCGCCAGCACTTGTTGTGGGATTCATTGCAACACACAGCAAACACCTTTGACATATAAAATAACAGAAATAAGTCATAAGCACATCACTCTGGAAGAAACTGTATATCAATTATTAAAGAAATTAACAGTAACCAACTCATACGTTACTATATTAAACTACTGACACATTAAATCAGATGAGCTGTATGTCATGCTGTGTGTCCAAGTCAAGACTATGAATTCTCCTCTCCTGCAAGGCTTATAACTGAAGAAACAAGTAGTGTTAAGGCTTAGGCACTTTCTTATTTCTGCAGAAAAGTTTTCTAGAGACCCCAAATAGTTAAGTTATATGCAGTGATCTTCCTTGCATGTGTAGATACAGTACAGTGGGACGTAGGCCAGGAAAAAGAGGGAATGCTTGAATATCCCTGAGAAATAAATTTTCCAGAGAGGCTGGTGCATTTATAACAGTCTTGCCTCCCAAAACCTGGCACCTGTGGCAATGCTGTGTGAATTCCCGATCACCTGGCTCAGGAGTATCTGCTGACCTGTGCAAACCCCTCTACCTGCAGCACAGCTGCTGCCAGCCCTGCACCCCCCCCCCCCCCC
>Ga0065711_1033923_pt1 | contig 24575 bp, 10 predicted proteins | sample Hoacrofraction12_FD_59098 | JGI IMG/M metagenome (GOLD analysis project Ga0065711, IMG submission 59098) | Hoatzin crop microbial communities from Cojedes, Venezuela - Epithelial fraction 12 v2 (version 2) | ecosystem: Host-associated > Birds > Digestive system > Esophagus > Crop | place...
TGAGGGTGACGGAGCACTGGAACAGGCTGCCCAGGGAGGTTGTGGAATCTCCTTCTCTGGAGATATTCAAGACCCGCCTGGACAAGGTCCTGTGCAGCCTGCTGTAGGTGACCCTGTTTCAGCAGGAGGGTTGGACTAGATGGCCCACAGAGGTCCCTTCCAACCCCTACGATTCTGTGATTCTGTAATTTTCTCTTCAGTAGTAAATACTCCAGTGAAGCAATCCTCTTACATTGTATTGCATTAGTATTAGAATAGAAATGTAGCAAATCCAGGCCTGTAATCTGCCAAAGTTGGCTTTAAATATGCCCAAAATTGCCAAGATATATTTAATCAAGTAACTTGCTGTGGCTGTTGTATTTTTTTTTCCCTTTATTGTCCACTTTTTTTGTACTTATCTGAGAAATGGGATTTTGCTTTGGTTTATATACCACAAGCTGGGACAAATCATTATCAAATTTCTTTTATACCAATTCTGAATTCGTGCAGTTATGATACATAAACACACGTGTACTTTTTAAAATAATCTTCCATATTTTATGTCACAACAACTACAACTTTTTTTTTGTTTGGTAATTAATAGGAATTCCTCTTAGACACAGATCATATTTTGAATGCAGAAATAGAAAATCTGTGAATTGCCTTGTCAAGCCTCATAAATAATCTGTTGTCTAAAGCGTGTAGCTCATATGCATTGTTTTCTCTTTCTGCTTTGAAACTTCATGATTCCTCAAAAGAAAGAAAGAGTTAGACATAGCATCCATCGATACAGCAGGTGAAAACTACTGGGGACAGTCACGGACAATCAGACATCAGACATGGATGAGGACAAGTGAAACTGAATATATTCACTCACCTGACTAAACTAGCCAACCGTGTTGGGTTAGCAGCAGTGTAACACTTCAGGAACGCAAGAGAATTTTTGTTAATTGTCCTATGAACTTTGTCACCATTCAACCTCTATATATGTCACATATAGCTAATTACCTTCATATGTGACTAATTTAGTTCTGCTCCAAGCTCACCATTCTGACAGGCATAAATCACCAGAATGTGAGAATGTGCAAAGGGTATGCTCATTTGTTTTGGAAGAATCCCTGTACCACAAACTTTGAAAGATGTAACTTAACTCACTATGCCAATTATCAGCCCCTGATGGATCTTTTTTATGAAAGCAGAGCATTCAAGGTAAAGTTGTCCTTAACCAGGTTTTGGTAACGACAGAGATGCAGTTAAGAGTGAGTAGCAATCATGAAAAGCGTTGCCACTGAGTGTGAATTCTCAATTTACATTTTGATCATTACACATCCATCTACATTTATTCTATGCAGGGCACCTGGCTGCAGGAAAAAACAGACACTGAAGACAAAAGCCTTAGGGTAATATTTTGCTACAGGAACTCTGTTGGTATCTGATTTTTACCTCAGACCAATGTAAATATGAATTAACAGTACTAGTATAAAGTGTTGCATGATAATATAAACCAACTCCCAGTAAAAGAACAATGAGGTGCCAGAGAGGCACCTCAGCCTTATTTCTATAGAAAATGAATCTTATGTCCCCTGCTGCTGTATCTGTTAATTATTAGGAAATCAGGATATCTGGTCCATGCCCTCTTAGCACTCTCTTGCCAGATTAGGGAGAGCAGCCCATGAGCCCAAGCCAAAGGGTGAAATCAGATACAAACCTCAAAGAAACAACAGATTTGTTGTTCTGCTGTAAACTCCATTGATCTTGTGCAGGGCTACTCAACAAGAACACCCTACAACCCCAATCACATCACTTACTTTTTTCTCCTCCCAGATTCACCCTGCTTACCACCCTCATTCCCTCCCAAATAATAGCCAAAGTTTGTTTTTCCTTTCCCTATTTGCCACAGTTTTGTTGACTTTATGTCTCAATTTGCTATTTATCACATAATTGCCCAGGTAAGCTTTATGTTGATGAAAAAAGTACATAGATTTTTTTGACGGATTCACGGTCTGTGCAAGTACTGAATGTGCTAAGGGCACGAACTAAGTGCCTGGTCCTTAGGCATCCCACTGCTGTTATAAGTTACCTTTTAAAGAACTGAGTGCAGCTGGGCCCTAAATGTATGGCAGATGATGTGGTCCGTGGGAGGGGGTAGCAATGAGGTAGAAAAGGCAGCTGGCTGGAAAGCCTGTTGTTGGGTATTGAGCACATGGTGCTTAGCTGACCTGAGCAGAGGGAGGTCTACAGCTGACAGAATGGAAGCTGAGAGTACACCTGCTCACTGAGAAATTTTTGCTGCCATGAGGCAGATCACCACTCCCATTGAGGGAGGCTGTCTTTAGCAAGGACTCATATTCCCCTCTGTGCACCATCCAGGAGAGGATTGAGAAAGATGTGGTTGTACAGTGAAGGCTGCAGTGATCCCTTCTCTTGGTCTCAACAGGAATAAGTCTTCAGAGCAATCTTGTTTATAGAGTAACTGGAGCTCACCAGTTATATATCACATAATTTGAGTCCTTCTGCACTTAAATATTTAGTACAGGATAGTAGTATAGGATAGGATTTTTCTACTCTTAAGAGGAAGATACAGGCAACTGCAGAGAGGGATTCATCCTATTCTAAAATAGATTCCTAAAATCAGTAGGAAGAATAATCCTGTGGAAGCACATTTCTCTCTTCATGGGCTAGCGTTATCTCAGGCACCTACTGCTTACATAGATAAAGTTTGTTAAGAAGAAACTTACCCAAAGAATTGGGTTTTATATTTGTGTAACTGTGTTTACACCAGAACTTCACATTCTGACAATTCCTAACACTTACCTAAGCATAAAAATAGGCATGAATTTGAGAAACAAAGGCTGTCAGAAGGAGCGATTAAAAGAAGGCAATTGTATGATCATAGATAAAAGAAAGGGTGCAAAACTGTAAATAATGGAAAACCTCTTGCATGAGCAAGGTTGTGCTTAATAATTACAAAAAACATTAAGTGGCCCCTTAAAGACTTACTCTATTTTCAGCTTGATAAGAGAACAACACTTTTTGAAGCGATAAAACTAAGATATTAAATAGCTTACTTTTCCTTTGCAAACGAGAAAAGAAGTTTAGATCAATGTTCTACACAAAGAAAACTTTTTAATAATTTTAGTAAGGTTAGGTTTAGCTGCTTTCCTCATACTACATAGTCATTCATATTTCATGAATGATTGCATTATAGCCTTCAATTCAGATTGGCTGGTTCTGTCACTATGTTATTGATATTGAAATACAACTTAATACTTACTGACAACAATGGTTTAAGCCATCATTGACGCAATTTGGAATTCACACAGGTCAGCAGAACCTGAGGATCTAGCTTATCTGTAGCAAAGATTCAGTTGACATAAACCCTTGGGAACCTCTGGATTATATTAAAAAATTCAACTACAAATTGTACCTGAGTGTTGAAAGCTTCAAGTATTTAGGGGCATTTTTTGCTTTTGCATTATTTCTTAATTACTGCTGAATGTATTTTCATTATTGTATTCTCTCTCTGATGGAGGAAAAGTCCACCAAATTTTTAATTTTCACCTTTATTTAGACTGAAAAAATATTTAAAGGATTTGAAATTCACTACAAAAAATGAGATTCCCATATTTTTGTGAGATCTAACTAAGATACAAATACTACCTCCTTATATTCATTTCCAGCTGGTCTTTATTCTCTTTTCTGAAAAGCAGAGGATAAAGTAAGAGGACATAATTTGTCATTGCTGAGTCTAGTTCCCTAGTTCTTTGACTTGAAACACATAAATACTAATATGTTTATCAAAGTAGCAGCAAGTAGTTTTTAATGATGCTGACAATATAATAATAAAAAATTTTCTTACATTGTTTCTGCTTCCTGTCATTGGATGGTATTATAAGTCACGCTATTATCAGTTTTTATTTCAGAATAATAAAAATCTAGAGGAATAGATGCAGTATGAAACTGGAGTGACTGACCTTTCTAAGGCCTGCATTAATTTAGATGTAAATGTGATACATTAATTGCATCAGATTTTTTATCCTTGAAAAGTTTGTCGTAGAGGCTCATATTTGAAGTGGCTGCAAATAACAGAGACAAGGGTGCATTTCATTTGTCATTATCTGCAGAGTCATCTCTTCGAACACAAAAGTGTGGTGAGACAGCATCTATTTTTCAAACTAAGACTTTACAACTTGGTTTTAGTAAGTATCTTACCCTACTAGGGGATTTAGGAAGGCAGGGAATTAAAAATGGTATATGGACCATGGTATATGGAAAAGGTATACGTTTTTTCTATCCATGTTCTATCATGTAACTTTGTTTTGAATGCACATAGCATTGTGTGAAATTCATATTGTAAATACACTAATGTTATTACTTTCTACAGTCCAGATCTGGAGTTTACTGATATATTTAATAAGCAGCAACAAGGTAATAAGATAACAGTGAGAGAAGCCTGACGATATTTTTGTTGCTGCTGTGCCTATGAACTCTAGTCATGAATAAGTATATATCAACAGAGACTGAAGCTATGTTGAGTTAGTCTCACCTAGATTTAGGTGCTTAAATAAGGATCTAGATTAGTAGTGTAGTACTGATATTTTAGAGTGCAGCTAAGAGAAACCAAGAGACTATCAGTGCAACTTTGTTCATCTAAGGTCAACTCAAATTATGAGATCCACGTGAATAGTCTATGAAATATGTATATAAGCATTTACAGCATTACTAATCTTATGCTCAAGCATTAGTAGTCCATGAATATTCCACTTATGAAAGTCTTGTGCCCATGAGAATAATTCTGTTAATGATTTGGCTCGGCTGATGCAACCTTCAGTGTAGAGACACTGTTGTTCCGATTTTATTAATTTTATTGATATTTGTAATGAGTTTTCTTAAACAAATTCAATGCCAGGCATTCTTCAGCAAACCTGACAGTTCCTACACCCACGCTGTTGCAAAGAGTATAATTTTGCAATGCAAATTCAGCCATTTTTTAAAAATAAACATACACTGTAAATTCACAGATTCAGAAAATTTGGCACAAAGAGGAAAAATGTTTCTCTGCACAAACCTGTGGATTTCTGTTTTCCTGTGTCTGAAGAGGCTGAAAGGAAGACCCAAAGTACACAGAGAGATACAGAGAGATAACTGTAAATCTTTCATTATAACAGGAGGTGCAGAGGTGGTGGATGATTACTGGAAACAATAACTATCGGTGATAATAAAACACAGATAAACCGAAGCAATCAAAGTCCAGTGTTATCCCATCACCTTTCCCTCTCTAGCTCCCTCTTATATGTCTGCTTATGTCTCTTTTTTAATCTTCATTAACTATTTTCAACAGCTTCTATATTAAAAGAGGAAAAGACTGGCCATCCCTAAAACTGCTGAATTGTTTCGTGTATGACCTTGAATTTAACTGCAAAAAAGACAGGACCAAATTCCCCATAATTCCTATAGATATTGCTGTATATTACATTCTGAGATATTTGCCCTTCAATAGGTATAGGTGGCTATATTCAAATCAGAAATGATCAATGGGATTCTTGTTTTCGTTTTAGTTTCCAATTTTTTAAAAGGTTAATGAAGGTAAATTGTGGCATCTTTAACAGCAAATTCTTTCTGTACAGAATTTTATAGATCACTTTACATGCACTTAGGCATTATTTTTCCTATCCATTCAAGATAAGAGTTCTTCTGAAATAAGGTCTAACTGCTGCACAATGTCTTCATTTTAAAATTCTTAACATTTTATCACTTCTCTTATTCTTCAGTAGTTCACTGGCTCTGTTTAACTAAAGATGTTTTTAATTCCTGAAGCCTCATTTTCTCCCTCAGCTTCTTAATCAACTTTTCTAAGTCCTTATACCTTTCCACTTTAAATTCCTTGTGGTAATTGAAAGCTTCACCTTTGCATTCTGTTTTTTTATGTATTACATTTTATCTAGCACTAGACTTTCAGAAGAGATAGGAGAATTATTAAGTCTTTCTTTTCTGAAAAATTAAGTCTTTCTTTTCTGAAAAAGGACTACTGGTTACTTCTCGTATGCAACTGTCAGTATACTTCTCATTTTCAGGCTCAATATTTTTCGTGTCGGCAATCAATGCAATGAAGTTGCTAAAGTTGCTAAAGTTGAGACCATGACCTCTTTCTCTGCTTACCATCTCTACTTCTTATGTCTTTAATTTTGAAATAATAGTGTTGCTTGTAGGATTTAAAAGCTTTATATATGGAGTAATAGGAACATTTCTTAATGAATAGCTACTGTATATACAATGTTTTGTTTATTTGCTTTTTTGTTTTATTTGCTGTTGATATGAATCAATAAAGACTCACCATTGTTGTTGTTGGTTGTATTGTTACAGGTCAATATATTGTAGAGATGTGGCAGGTGTCTTGAAGGTTTAAAATTAAGGTTTTTGGAGACACTCTGTGCTGAAGGCAAACTCCAACTGATTAAGACCACAAGGCCTTTTAGACCACAGGGCACCTATATGTGACAAGTGGTGCTTAAACAGGTTTTTTTCCTCTTTTTCTCTCATTATTCTTACAGATTTTCTCCTTAGTAATTGACATTTGTGGAGCAATTTTTCTTCTTTCTCCAAGAGGTATCTGTCCAAAGAAAAAGCAGTTTCTTTCATAGTTTTTATGGATATGCTTTGTGAACGGGAAGATTTCTGAGTCAATACAATGTCTGATTTTCTGGCTTCCAACAGCCTGTGGAAATCCAATATGAAATTAATTTAATCTTTTCTAGTGATCAGGCAATGTTCTTACCAGCCCCTGCAGGAGTGGTGGCCATCATAAAAGACACTGTTTATCTAGGTATGATTTTTCTGGTGTCTGTTCTGCATCAGCACTGAACAGCAACCAATGATACACATAGTAACAATACACCATGCTTACCATCCTATTTATTTATATCTTGCTTCACCTCTTTTTCACAAATATTCTACATTTGTGTGAAGGGCCTAGTATTACATATTTGAGACCTTTTAGTTCATGGAATAAAATCCATTGTTATTAGTCTTATCGAGGACACAACAACTATATTTTTTAAAACACCATTTTTTACTTCCTCAGACCATTTCTTCTTAATTCTTGGTCCAATCCTCTTAATCTCACCTTGCAAGTATTTTAGGTTTTACACAAAGAATAGCAGATGCTTTTTCCTGCTAAAGTTCAGCCAACTTTTGTTCAAAGGGGAGTAAAAATACAAACACTGAAGAATAAATGGGAAAAAAATCTTCCTTGAAGGATCCCCAGCTGATAAAAAGAATAGCTAAATACCAGTCTTTGATTCTGATTAGTAAAACTCTAAAATTTGCTGTACTATTCACAGTAGTGAACAGTCTCAATATTTTCAATATTTCTAAACACTTGCCTGAATAAAAAGCGTTGTTGTAATCCATCCACTCTAGCCCAGAGGTTCCTCTTCAAGGATTTGACGGTTTTTATAACTTGATTCTCTATCAGAATCTGAACCTTGGTACCTCTTGTTTTCTGTTTGCATCTCACAGGAAGTATCTTTGCCTAAATAAATTGTTGTAGGTATGCTCTGATACAAAGAGTGCTAACAGATTCATCACAGTGGTTAAACATGAGATAGGTTAGTAGTTCTAAGTATGATAATTAGCGTTTCCCTGGCATGAAGCATTCGTTCATGGAGTTCTGATAAAACCACCAGGAGATGTGCTGGTCTTGGTAAGGATACAGTTTGGTCCCAACACTTGCTGCTTCTACGTTTCTTTTCAAATGCTGATGTTGAAAACATAATAGAATGTCATTAATTCAATATCCTTCTATGTAATCTCTTTTCTTCGGTACTTTGACTATCTCTTGTAGAAAGAGTTCTCTGTCTTTATCCACCTTTCAGTGACAGCCTTGATAAATATTACCTTTATCCTCTATATTTTAATTTATGCTCTTCTGTTTTCTCTGAAGACAGAAAATATTGCTTCTCTAGTTTTGTGTGACTGCTTTAAGATGATGTACTGGTTTTGGCTGCGACAGAGTTAATTTTCTTCATGACAGCTTGTATGGAGATATGTTTTGGATTTGTGATAAAAACAGTGTTGATAACACAGGGACATTTTAGAGTTACGGCATTTGTCTTCCCAAGTAACCATGACAAACAATGGAGCCCTGCTTTCCTGGAGATGGCTGAACACCTGCCTGCCGATGGGAAGCAGTGAATTAGTTCCTTGCTGTGCTTTGTTTGTGTGCGCAGCTTTTGCTTGCCTATTAAGTTGCCTTTGTGTCAACCCATGAGTCTTCTCACTTTTACCCTTCTGATTTTCTTCCTCATACCCATAGGGGTGGGGTGGTGAGCAAGCAGCTGCATGTTAATTATCTGCCTACTGGAGTTAACCCACAACAGGTGATTACCTCTGATACAGTGTATTTGTTCGAATTTTTTGTTGATTTCCCTCAAAAACAGTTTTAAATTAGCTTAGTTTCCTTCCTATATTCTTCATCTAATTTTCTTGTCTGAAACCTTCTTTTCTACCTGTTATTGATTTATGATGTTGTTTTGCTGTGTTGTGTTGTGTTGTGTTATACATTGGGATTTTTTTTCCTTAGGATTTGATAGATGTTAATGCATCATGACTTTGAGCAGATCTAATCACTGTATCCAAGCAGTACAGCTATCTATATAGTTATACTATGTAGTTTTAATCTAGTCAGTAATACCTAATTCTTTGTGTCTTAGCCTAGCATAACTTGTTGTTTTTAATGAAGAAATCTTCATATACTTTCTGCTGCTTACATTTCATCTGAGTTCTTCTTGAATCTCTCTCATCTCTTCAAAGATTTTAGGAAAAAAGTTGCTTTTTCCCGTGAAAGTACTGATCTCTGCACATTCTGGGGCTGTTTGGAAAGAAAGCTTGAAATTCACACTCTGTGAACACAGCCATCACCTGGGGTGGATTATTTGGTGTAGATTAATTACTTGAGTTTTAGTTTCTTTGGTTTTCTTTTTCCTGTCTACATTACCATATCTCTGGCTTCCTTTTTTTTGCTTTTATTGGTATACCTATGTTTGTGTAAATCCAGCTATAAAGCATAGGAGTTGGTTTGTGTTTATCTTCAATCAGAATAAGTTACCTAGAAAAAACACCTTAGTTCTCATTTATCATCTATCAAGATCTTCATGATGATGCTTGGTCTCTGTTTGAATAGAGAGAAAGGATGAGAAGCCATTCTACCTTCCAGTCTATCTGATAAATTGTGTTAAAGGTTATGTTAGATTTCTAAATGACCTCTGTACGAGTTTTATAATACATCATAAGACAATCTTTGAAAAGATAACAAATGAAGTAAATGAACAAACCCCCAAACTTCTAAAGAAAAATGCAGAAAAATAACATAACAAGGAAGAAAAAAAATGTAATAGACAATTACTCCAAGCTTAGGATAAATTTTAATTTCTTGTAAATCAAAACTACCAAGATCCACAAAATAGTTCTTGGATTTTTAATTTTTTTCCCCAAATCATTATGACCTTCTATTTTAAAATTTGAAAAGCATGACATCTTGTATCTGGAATATCATCCACTATATGTCTTTATAGTGAATAACAAACTAAGAGACTGGTTATTCTGACGTGCGGAACCAAACTTCACAACTCAGAGAGTCATAAAGCAGATATGTTTATTGCGGCGCCAGGTGCAAGGGGGATCATTCCTCCTAATTTGCACACCGAGTCACGAAGCATGCACCTATTTATTACAAAGCTTATCTAAGTAGGCTGGACTATTGTAATTATTTCTAGGAATTCGTTATCATACTCCACCCCCCTTTACCACTTGCGCAGTGTCATCTGGTGGTCGTCTGTGAGGGTCATCTGGATGAAGGCTTGTAGTCTTCCTCGCTGTGTGCTTTCACCTTTGGCTCAAAAGTTCCTGAGTTGTCTGTGTTGGCTGAGTCCCAAACCATAGAACCAGTTTCAGCTAGAGAGTTGCTTCTTACAGACAGCAAAGTTCTGGTTATCAGTCCTTGTTTTGATTCGTTTGTCTCCAAGTAGTCCTTGTTAGCTACATTTGAGCCAAAACAGTCCTTGTTTTTCTTCTTTTGTCTCGCAAGTAGTCCTTGTTAGGTACATTTGAGCTCACAACAGTCTTTGTTAGCAAGGTTACAAAGGACAGAACTAAACTGAATAACAGTGTTTAACTCTTACTTTAACATAGATGCAAAGTTATATAACAAAATTAATCTAAAGTTATAGCAAAATTGAACTAATTGTCAATTTCCCAAATCAATTCTCAAGAATTATTGCAAAAAATTCTGAAATAAAAGTAATCCTGGTGAGTTCAATAGGCCTGTCATTAACTAAGAACCAAGAACGTGAAGAATAAGTGGCCAAAAATCATGGCTATTTATAACAGTCAAGAGGATTTAGGTAGTAGGAAAGATATTTAGAAGCAAGATGGAGTATCGGAAGAGGAAAGATGAACAAAAAGTTGGTAAACATGATAATTGTGTTGATAGAGATGAGAGACTGTACAGCAAGGGGTAGAGCTGCAGTGGATCCTGAAAACAAGAGATTTGAACTTCCTTGCGTGAAGAAGAACCAGGAGGAAGGCAGAAGATAGAGCATGATTTGGGGGTGGACGTGCACAGAAAAGGAACAGGAGCATTCTAGGTGAGCCTGGTCTGTAGGTCCAAGTGGCAGTGTCGATGTTTCTGTCATCAGCCTAGACTGATATCAAAACAGGGAATATGGAGATCTTGGCAGAGGAAACAACAAGCTCAGATTTGATCATGGTAGGTTTGAACTGAGGAAAGAACAGAATCACATTTTCTGGTGAAAAGAATATAAGGATACTAAAGGCTATATGGTGGTCATGCAGGAAGACTACAGGTAGAGAAAAGGGTATGGGTGATCAGTACAATACACTGCTTCTTGAGGCAGATATCACCTTTTGGTTATGTTAATATATTGTCCTAATGCGCTTGCCTGTGGCGGGAGGCATAACACTACCACAGAATCAATTAAAATATCTATTTGAAATAAAATTAATTTAAATAAAAAGCCCTACATTTATTTCAAATTTGTTCAAATAAAAAGCCTTACACTTACTTCAAATATATTGGAGATACTAAAAAATGTTTCCTGTGTCCTGTGGTAAAGTCATTAAAGAATGTCCTCATTGTTACAGCCTAGTGATTTTGTGGAAGACTTAAAATATATTAATTTCTTTTCTCCATTTACAGCTTTGTTATAAAAGTGCATTAATGTCGACTGTGGTACCATTTTCACCTTTTGCTGTACTCTTTTATAAGATAATGAAATACTATAACAGAATGCCAATAAATCACTACACGTGCACTCATGATACAAATAAATAGCAAAGTTGTAAAAACATTTCTTTTAGTTTCTTATATTGTCTGTGAATCTTAGGTGAGTTACCAGGACTTGTACTATCACTAAAAACCCTAATCAGTAGCAGAGAAAAATTTGAGACAAGCAGATGGCAGTTTCATTGCTGATTTTGTAGACTTTGTTCTTTTCATTCACTTTGGCTAAATACCATTTATATAATTTTATTATGATTTCTTAAAAATGTTTCATTAAAAATCCATTCTTGATAAAATATATCCTTTTTTTACCATGTGACATGCATCTGTCAAGATCCTAGATAGCAGTAGACCTTTCTTCTGATGTGACCTCCTTCTTATCTGACAAAACTCTATGTGTGTCACTGTTAAATGATCAGAAAGCACCCTGATTTATTTGTGACTGTGTCATACTCCCTGTATCTACAGATCTTACAGCAGCTAAAAGTGTCATAGCTTAAGATCAAAGTGACAGTGTGGAGGATAAGTGGATGAGGACACCAAAGTATTTTAATCACAGGTCTATGCAATTTTACAAATTATGAGACTTGCCTGTCCTGTGGGAGATATATTGCAGTCCAGAAACTGTGCAGGTTAAGGTAGTGATTTCTCGTACAACTTCCCTGTCCCATGGGACACATGAAGCATTCCAGAAGAAGAATCGGGTAGGTCAGCACAGCTTTTCCAGTCATGTGGTGGAAGTCCAGGACCAGGGCTTTACGTTCCCCTGGGGTCTTTCATTCTCTGTTTCTCTCTGTTCCAGTCCCCAGGGTTAACTCTCGGGCTTATCTTACTGACACCTCTCGTACAACCCTGAAATTTCTCCCCATGTGACTCGGGACACACTCAGTTACAGGACTGGGTAGACAATAACCTATTCTTGATTGATCTGTGTTGTCTGACAGCTGGCTGTTGCCATGTCTGGAGCTCACATTCTGCTCCTCTGAAAGCTTCCCAACAAATTTGCAACTTTAACAATGATCACCAGCTTGTTTATTCTCAAAATACTCCTGTGTTTCCCCAAAGGGATAACTGCAGTTCTTATACTAACACTGTTATCAATCAAGCCCAGTCCATGCCAAATGCCACGTAAAAATCTCAGCCCATAAAGAGCTTTTTCTTGTGAATGTTACTGAGTTCAGCAATCCATATGCATGTATTTGAAGGATTTTACCCTGGAAAATATACTAATTTTTGAATGATAGCATACAGGAAATTTTATAAAGCAGGGGAGTATCTCAGTTCTTTATTATTAATGAAATCTCAAAACTTCTGTAGAAGGTACAGATAGATTTCCAGTTGTTTATTAAATATCTTATCAAATCATTCATTGCTTTGAGATTCATTCAGGTCAGTCATAACAATCTTGGACCCTGAGCACAAACTGCAGGATGAAAATCCAGTAGATTTTTGTGTCATATTCTTCATTTTATGACTCTGAAGATAAAAACTTTGCAGCTTTCTCCCGATAAAATGTTTATAACCAATAGGCCTGCACAGGTTTTACTGATTATAAAGCGGGACTTTGTTTTCTCAATTACACTTGAGAAGAAATTGTGTAGGCACGATTTTACCTCTGCAGTCCTAACAAAAATGAAGAGCAATGATTTGCTCCAGCCATTTAAGTCAGCAGAGGTCGTTTTAAGTACTTTGAGAATTGCAGTTAAAACAGCAAGCAAAGGTGCATCAGTTACAAAGTCAGATTTGTAACTGAGCTTCTGAAGAAATACAAAATTGATTTAACTCAAGGAAAAGATGGTGTTTAAGTAGCTTTCATCAGGCATCCCTGAAAGTAATCCTTAGAACATACATATTTTTAATAAGGTTATCCATTTCAGGAAAAGGCTTTTATTTCAGAATCTTTTACTTTGGAACAGTGTTTGTGGTAGTGCAAAAGGTGTGAAATTAATATAATGTGTGAATTCCTACAGGTAAGGGTGATATATTTTGCTGAAGCTCATCCTTATTTTTTTCTAATGGAAACCATGCTTCGTTACACACATAGGACCACATTTTTTAAATCATTGCTCAAATTAATACCATTGCACTTGTTTTGTTTTCCAAGATATTTTTCACTAATTTTATTAAAATACACATTCTGTCGTGTTGTACAGATGCATTATGGCTCCAGGTTCTGGCATTAAATATAGTCTGGAATGTTCTACATAAACTATTTAGTTGCAATAATTAAAAAAAAAGAAAAGAAAAAACAGCAAACCCCTCTGAAACCTCTGAAGTTTAGATTGTTCTGCAGAGGCTTCGAATTCTGACAGGCAGATCTTTGCCTTCTTTTCAGTCTTTGGTAATTTCTCATCAGAGAATCACCATCATATAGACAATACAGAAAAATTTGAGGAGCTCAAACCTGCCTATGGAACGTGCTCTCCTAAAAGAATAGTTTTTATCCAGGGATGAGAAATTTCAATGTTGTGTAAAACAGTTCTTTTAATTATTTGAAGAAGAAATGAAAGAACGTTTGAATACTACAGAATAACACTGAAGGGTGTGCACAGATAAAATTCAAGGCTGTATGAACAATTATTCATTTGCAGCAAGTATGTCATTTTTGCACTTTTTTTTGCTGTTATTATTTTACTTGCTGTTCAATGTTTGATTTCAATTATTGCTGTCTACAGGAGACCAGCTTATCCATGCCAATATCTTTGCTGGAACAAACTGAATAACCAGTTTTCAGGGAAAAAAATTATTTGACCCAACTCTTTTTTCTTCTCAGAGGACTAAATTAGAGTTTAAAATAGCAGCAAAATTACAAGAAGAAAATCTGCTGTTATCAACATTTGGAATTTATTTAGAGGAACAGAGAAGTCTCTCTCCTGTAATAATGAACTATGCGTAATTGTCAAACGTTAGTTGATTTGTGCTTAAAGGATTGTAAAATGAAACATGCGTACAAAATAGGTGATATGCCCAAATTTTAGGGGAAGCCTGTGACAGAGACTTGAGTTGAATCTAGGTCTTCTGGATCAAAACTTTGGGCCTGACACACTGACTTGCACAAATGAACAGAATGAGAGTTGTGCCTAGTTTCTTTACTTCGGTACTCTTATCTTCTTCCTGTCTTCACACATTAGCTGTCATGAACAATTCCTTTTCTGTGTATAATATCTATAAACACATACATAGTATAGGCAAAAAAATATCTGATCATAGTCGAGTAGATAGAGATATCTTATTTTTCTACCAACTGATTTCTGTGGTCTACTAACAAAATACAGATAAGTAAAGATGTATTTCCATACTCTCTATTAAAGGTTTCTTTATGGAAATAAAGGTTCTGTGTTTATTTTATTTTATTTTATTGTATTTTATTGTATTGTGTTAGATTTTATTTTGTTTAGGTACCTACAAAACTTGGTATTTATTGCTTTTGGATGGATCTTTTTTCCCCTCTGGTTGCTTCAGGTCTCAGCTTCTTTAAGATAAAGAGCAAATTAACACGAATTATTGATTATAACTGCAACTATTATTAACACAAATGTGGTTTTGTACTGCATTTATAAAATCAGTTTTGGGAATATGTGGGTTATTGAGGTCATTACATGCATAATGTTATAAAGTGAGCATGAAACAAAGTTACGTGTAACTGATTTGTTTCACTGTATTAAAGCTGTAGTATTAAAAACCAGACAAATACATACAACACTTTTGACAACGGAAAGTGAGTTTCTTCGCTAGCATTAATCAAATTTTAGTCATAACCTTTTATAAATTAGCATCCTTGTATACAGACCAAATAGTTCATCTTTTTTTTATTGGTAATATTTTCTCAGTAAATGAATGTTATATAAAATCCAAAGTGATGTGGAATTATTGGCTGTAGCCTGTTGAATTACAGCGCTGTTATTTGTTATAGCTTATTAAAGATTAATAGCACAGGCATTTTTTCTTCTTAGACCACAGTTCAGTGGTTAAATCATGCCAACAAAAATGTGTTTTTAAGTAAAGGTAACATACCACTTCACATGTATTTTCCATTCAGAGAATGTTCTTGAAGAAAAGGTGAATTAACTATTCATGTGGCTCTAATGTGAAACTGCTTCTGTTCTCTATCACATAGATGAACTAGTTCATGCTTTGTAATGCCAGGTTCATTTAGTGTGAGCTCTCCCTTCTTGTCGCTTTGTTTTTCACTCGTTACCGCAAGCTAAATTCTGAAACAAACTTTCGATTTGTGCACCTCTATGAAGTCTAAGACTATGACAGTACACATTGCTATCAATAACATTTAGCACTGAATTTATATACATATATACATATATATATATATACATATATAAAGGAAAGTTCCTGAGCTGTTAAGTATTGATTGAAAGTCTGGATTACTTTTAAAGTGCAGTAATGTACAGGCAGATGACTCATCACAGTTGCTCAATAATGATACTATATTCAATTAGAACTCTGATGCTTTCTAATTAAGTGTCCACTAACTACCTGATCCAGCTATTGCATTCGTTGGAACAAAATGGATCTTAACTCAGCTTTAAAGATCTAATGAAGAGGAATATAAAATATACATCTGTTTCTCTGAATCATACCAGTTTAGCATTTGGTACTTTTTCAGGTGGAAAAGAGCTATGTTTTCTTTCATTGCAAAACCTTTTCTCAAAATTTTCTGTTTTACAGAGAACATTGCAGAGAGGTGTCACAGATATATTTGCCGAGATTTAAGTACTTCAGAATACGCACACATGCTTTGTATATGGATTGCTATTTGTGACCATGTTAACCATTAAAATTCCCACCCTTTGAGGGACTCTTCTGATTCCTGTCTCTCTGCTTACACACTTGGAATACCTAGCCTGACGTTCCAGTTGCTGATTCCTACATTTCAGAAGACTCCTCTATCCCCGCCATACCTTGTGACCCAATGTCATCTGACTTGCGTGTTGTTCAGTAGAGCAGTTCTGGAGCTGTGGAGATGAGGGAGTAGACTTTGTGGGTTCACCTCATCAAATGTTTCTAAATAACATAATGTAAGTATAAATTACTAAAAATATGTGACTATTTTACATGGAACTAGATTAGATCTTTCATTCAGAGATCAAACACAATGACCAGGTCTGGTCCACAGCATTTTCTTTGAATGGTCAACTACTAAAATAGTGTGAGGAATGGAGAGAAAAGAGAGAGAAACATATAACTGCTGAAAAAAAAAGCAAGCGAGAAAACAATCAAACCCACAGCCATTACTGGTGCTACTACCTCTAAAAAAGGTGGCGGCTTCCACGATGACTTTAGGGGAATATGACTTCATCTTTTCTGTATCACTAGGCTGTGCATGAAAGGAGAACATTTCTTTTGCATTCTTTAAAGATGGAGAAAGGGTTTAATCTAAGACATAACTCTTAAAATGTGGAAGACACCTTTAGGCTGAATCAACCACAGCTTCTTCCAGTGTTTCCTGCTGTATCACATCCTAGTCCCTGTGAGACCTTGTATGGCTTCACTTTTCACCTGTCCTTAGAGTGTGGACAGTAGTGTGAATAATACTCTGCATGATTCAGAATTAGGGTGCAGGTTAGAAACAAGGCAATATCATAGTTAATGGTATAGAAAAAGCTAAGTAAGCAGCAACAACATAAGAAAAAGCCTGCAAAATGCAAGCATGCTTAAATTACAGAAAATACCTCATTGCTGTGTGTTGGTTTGTGATGATGACTTCCAGATCCATGATTTTCTTAGTAATTCTGTCTCCTAACCACATAACTGCTGTGGAAAACATACTTTTGCAATTTACTTTGAACCTTCAGTGTTGGATTGCAGTAATTCTCTGTTACTCTCTTTACTGCCAAAATCCCTTTTCCTATTTTAAAACACTGCTGTGCCAGAGGAGGACAGGAAATGACTGAGATGTAGGAAAGCTCATAGGAAGACAGCTCCTCACAGGACAGGGCCACCCTTTCCTGGGAGTTTGTGGCTAAGCCCACTCTGATCCTTAATTTAGGGGCTTTCACTCTTTCATTCTTATGTCAGTATAGTCCCAGTAATGGATCTACAGACAATGAAAATAACACTAAGAACAAAGACAAGAATAAACACTGAACAAAATTAATTTATCCTGTTTTAGAGTTTGTTTCCAATTTTAAACTTGGTTTTCCCCAAAGTTATACATGAATTTAAAACAAAATAACACCTTAACTCTGGAGAACAATAATCATAGAGTCATAGAATCCTAGCAAGTTTTGGGTTAGACAGGACCTTTGAAGATCATCTAGTCCAATTTCCTTGCTATGGGCAGGGACATTTTCACTAGATCAGGTTGCTCAAAGCCCCATCCAGTCTGGTCTTGAACACTTCCAATGATGGGTCATCCACAGCTCCTCTGGGCAACCTGTTCCAGTGTTTCACCACCCTCATCGTAAATAATTTCTTCCTCATGTGCAATGTATATCTACCCTTTTTCAGTTTAAAATCATTACTCCTTATCCTGCCAATATGGGCCTTGGTAAAAAGTCTCTCTTCATCTTTCTTATAAATCCCTTCTAAGTACTGAAAGGCTACAATAAGGAGTCCCTGAAGCCTTCTCTTCTCCAGGCTTCTCCCTCTCTGTCTTTCCTCATTGGATAAGTGTTACAGCTTTCTGATAATTTTCATGGCCTTCCTCTGGACCCACTCTAACAGGTCCATATTCTTCTTTTGCTAAGGACATCAGAGCTGGATGCAATACTCCAGGTGGTGTTTCACAAGAGTGGAGCAGAGGGGCAGAATCCCTTCCCTCGACCTGCTGGTCATGCTTCTTTTGATGCAGCCCAGGATACAGTTGGCCTTCTGGGCTGCAAGCACATATTGTTAGCTTATCCACCTGTATCCCCAAGTCCTTCTCCACAGGGTAGCTCTCAATGCATTCTTACTCCACTCTGTACTGGTATTAGGGACTGCCCCAACCCAGGTGTAAGACCTTGCACTTGGCCTTGTTGAAGTCCATGAGGTTCGCAGGGGCCCATGTGTCAAGCCTGTCAAGGTCTCTCTGGATGGCATCCCTTCCTTCAAATGAATCAACTGCACCACTCAGTTTGGTGTCATCTGCAAACATGCTGAGGGTGCACTCAAGCCCACTGTCTATGTCATTGATGAAGGTATTAAATCGTACTGATCCCACTACAGGCCTTTAAGGTGCACCATTCTTTATTGGTTTTGTATTTGTCATTGATTCATGTGGGATGTGGCCATCCAGCCAATTCCTTATCCAACTACCAGTTCATCCATAAAACCCATCTCCTGAATTTAGCGTCAACAGTGTTGGGGGGGACCATATCAAAGGCCTTACAGAAGTCCAGGTAGGTGACATCCGTTGCTCTTTCCTTGTCAACTGATCCAGTCATTGCATCATAGCAGGCCACTAGACTAATCAGGCACCATTTGCCCTTGGTGAAGTCATGTTTGCTGTCTCTAACACCTCCCTGTCTTCTACATGTTTTGACATATCTTTCCAGAGGATCCATTCCATGATCCTGCTGGGCACTGGGATGAGGCTGACTGGTCGGTAAAGTTCCCAGGGTCCACTTAATTATCCTTTTTAAAAATGGCTGTGATACTCTCTTTTCTCCAGTTACTGGGGGCTTAACAGAGCTATTTAAATGCAGGCCTTTTTTGCTTCCAGCCATGTAAAAAATAATAATATGAATTAAGTGTAGGTTTTAAGTAGTAGGAAAATGGGTAGTGATAGCAAAGTTATAGCTTCAAATATTCACCTAGTGCAGCAATAAGCTTAGCTGACATTTACATGATTTATAGTGTACTGAGCCTAAGAAAACCAGTGACAGTGACCATCTAATGAAGAGAGAACATAAAAAGCAGAGAGGGTACTCTTTCATTCTTACATTCCAAACAAGATACCCAGATACTCCAGTCTGCAGAGTGTTAGGGCAGTCCAAGAAGTTCAAATCTGTCACAGTCATGGGATTTGCATGATGCTTGTCATACTCTTAACTGAATATTAGAAAAAAAGTATTAGTATTAGACTAGTGCAGGGATAAAGGTTCTTTGAAGAGAATAAAAAATCTACATTATTTTTTAAATTTTTTTTTTCTTGTTGATCATCTGGTTGATAGTTGGCTGGCATGTAATTTGAACATACCTCTGTGTTTCCAATGCTGGGAATAAGTGAGAAATTGTCATTAAAGAGAAACTAATAAAAACAAACAAACAAAAAACCAAAACCCCTTTCTAATGTAACCAGCTAAGCATTAGCATCACTAAATCAATGGTAGGGTATGAAACATCAATTTCTTGTGTTATAAGAGCAAAACTTCTGTGGAAAAAAACCCAGAACAATTTATTTTGATTCAACTAAAATGCTCTGATACTAGTTATAAGCACTTCTGGAATGGTGTGGAGAAGAAGATATACGAAATCAAAAAGCAGAAAAGACCGGAAGTAGATTCAAAAACAAGACAAAGAAGAGGAATATTATTTCTTACCTGGGATTTTCACCTCCTCCCTTCTGTGAACCAAATCTTAAAGAAATAAACAGAATACAAAACTGAAGAATGTTTGCAAGCAAGATATGTATTTCTGCAGGAAGCATATATAGGCAGGCAGTCATACCACCTAATTTCAGGTACTTTCTCTAGTTGTGACAACTCGAAAGCTCTTCTATATTATTCTGTTCTTATGAGTGGATAAAGAGTCTCCTCCCAGAGATCAGAAAATATCTCCAGTCTGGAGGAACTTTTTCACAGAATCACAGAATCACAGAATCACAGAATAGTAGGGGTTGGAAGGGACCTCTGTTGGTCATCTAGTCTAACCCTCCTGCCGAAGCAGGGTCTCCTACAGCAGGCTGCACAGGACCTTGTCCAGGTGGGGCTTGAATATCTCCAGAGAGGGAGACCCCACAACCTCCCTGGGCAGCCTGTTCTAGTGCTCTGTCACCCTCAGCAAGATACAGATACTCAAAGCACAGACGTTACTGCTAGAAGCCTACATATTGGGGATGTGGACACCTTTTTCCTTACATTAGAGGTATTTTCATGATCGAAGCAAACAGGTAACTTGTTGAAGGGAATTATCATCATTTTGTCAACTCTGCTTCTTCAGTGTAAAACGAATGTAAAGCAGGTATAACCTTTTGAATGTTCTCTTTCTCCTTAAAAAATAGATGCACTCAGGAAAAATCCAATTTCTGTCTTTTACCTTAGTCATCCCAACCACAATTGCAGAGACAGAACAGTATTCTCGAAGCAGAAAATACTATACATCTTTCCATTATCTAGACTTTCAGTCTTATTATATATTTAAAACCCAAACAAACAAATAGAAATCTCATGTTATAAAATCACAGGTCTGATGTTGCACATATGACCAGATTTTGGAGCCCTTGAGAGGCTTTTTAATGGGAGGTGAATACTTGCAATGATAAACCCTGCTGTGCAAAGGGCACAGTCTCATGCCCAAGTAAAACTCTATGATTCCATCCACAAATAAATAAAAATGGAGTAATGTTCTTCAGATCAGTTACTTATATTTCTGCAGTGGTTAAAGCAATGGCAGGAAACAGAAAAAGTATATGGAACAATGTTTGATTTAAAGTATTTAATTTTCTGCTTGATGAAGCTTGAAACTATATATGCACAAGTTTCTGCTATGTTCCAGGGACCAAAACTGTGAAGGAGAAAATATATTGGTGTTACTGATAAATAAGCAAATACACACACATATATAGCATAACATTGGATGTGTCACTTACTGTCTGTTTTGTGATTGCAGTTAGTGTGTCCTTGTGTGTTAAGAATTTGAAATATGTGAAGTGAATGCTTGTGTCTGCTCTCATCTCAAACTGTGGCAAGACTCAAAGCTGTCTGTCAGGGGAAATAGATCTACTAATGAAAAGGGATGAGGGAAGACTACTTAATGCAGAGAAGCAAAATTTGCTGTAGAAAAAATCCTGCAGTTCTGTCCTGACCAGACTCTTCAAGCTTCACTTGACAGGAGAAATATTTGCTCGCCTAAGAGAGTCTATGTCTACGCAGGCAGTTGTGCAGGGCCTTGAAAGCAACAATCTTGGAAAATTAAACTTAGTAGAGTAGTAAAAGTTGGCCAGCAGGAGGATTTGGAGAGAGGAGTGAATAGTAGAAGTCAGCTGGCAAGGAAGATAATGTTGGCTGCAGCTTTATAGATAGATTACTGAGCTGGTCTGAACAGCTGTCTAATACCCAGGCAGGAAGGATTTCTTCTTTATGCTAGGAGGATGAACTGATTACATACCAAAGATGTATTCCCTGCATATATAGGCTTGTTTATTTGCAACAGGAATATGAACCCAGTTACTCTTTTCCCAGTTGCATCCGAAATAAAAGAGGACACAATTTCTTTGCTCCACAATCTGCGGGGCAGAGAACTGTTTACCCAAAAAGCTTTGCACCTCTGAACACTGACATTGACTGTTACTTCTTCAGGTCTTTCCCAGCCTCCTGCATCTAAAACTCACTTTTTTGCCATCCAAATGCCTAATGCTTGCAACTTTATACAGGCAAGTATCACACTCAGTCAGGTTTGTAGGTATATAGAGAGGAAATATTTAGAACATTAAAAGTGCCACAGACCACATAATGACAACAATGTAAAATGAAGTGGGTACTGCATTTAGAAGTATGTGTGCTGACTATTCACTAAGAAATGAGCTTTTAAAACCAGGATGCTTAACCCTCATTTACATAAAAGTAGTGACATCAATTTCTGTATTTGTCACCTGTTCACAACTATGTTAAAAATCAGGATAGGGAGAGTAGGCATAAATTAATCTATTTTTATGTACAAAGCCAGTGTTCAAACTAATTCTGACCTGCTATTTGCCTAGGATGATTATTCCATCGCCTCCAGTTATCTTTGATACATACAAAGACTTTATTGTTCCTTTCATTCAGCCTGAAACTGTGTTTGACAAACACATTAGCTTCAACAAACTCAGTGACTGTTTTTTGGACACTGACTCACTTGCTGACAGCAATTAGCACTCCCAAAATGTATCTTACTATGCTGAAACCCCAAGAGTTTCACAAGGTAAAAAAAGAAAAAATCAGGTTCTGAGATTTATTTTTGCTGCAATGAGGCTTAGAATTTCCTGAAAATTAATCAATCTAAAATGATTAAAACCTGTGTTCTTTCACTCCAGTGAAGATACTATTCTGTTGTTAAGCACCTGATCTGAACAGAGAAATCTGGAGTGTGTCTCCCTACTCTTTCATCTCACTCAGTTAAGTGAATTATTCCCATTATTGTTGAACTTGTTTTCATTTTTTTTTCAAGTTCTCTTTGGTAGAAATAGTTACATGTCTGTTAGGTTAGAGAAACAGATAGGAAAACTGATGGTAAAGTCCCTTGCTCGGGCTAGATATCGGCATTTGTGTATTTGCTCAGGATGACTACAACAATCCATAGGATAATTCTGCTGCTTCTCTATAAATTTGAGCAGATATAATGCTAATCTTCCCTTTGAAAGACTTAAAGTCCAATATATTCAACAGTAAAATAGTTTCCTCTTCAAAAACTTTCACTAGATTTATATACATTGTAGAAGAATGATATAAGAACTAGACAGAGAAAGATAAACTGAGAAGGAATAGCAATAATAATCTCATCAAATTAAGATATATAAAACTCAGGTACAACCTCTAAGTAAATGGAAAGAAATCAACATTTCCGCATCACAATTCTTTGCATTGTATAGTAGATGTGTTAATAGATCAAATTAATCTAATTCTAATTTCTTTTCACTAAAACATTATTTCTTATCACTGATCAAAAAGGAAGTATGGGGTAACTAGCATGCATATACAGCCTTATGTAAGGTAAGTAGCGCCTGAGGTGTCTAAAATCCAGTGAGCCTGATCGTCAAAACATGAATGGCAGTAAAGATTGCTTTGACTATCTGTGATTAAAAGAAGTGGGAGACAAATTTTGATATGGAGAAACAGAGTGTGTGTGTGGAGGAAAAGGGAGGTTAGGGTCTAAGACAGTACACTGTAATTAATTATTACTGTGTGGGTAAGAGTGATGAAATGTGTCGCGTTAAAGGGGGGGGTAAGGGGAGTCTGATATTCAATTTGCCTGTCAGAGCCCTTCCAAGGACTTTCACTGAAACAGTTTTACAAAGCTGAAACAATAGGTAATTTATTCAAGCAACAGGTATCACAGATTCGGAATTGCCATTGATAAATTCACTGTCTACAAAAGGTGAGCTCAATGTAATTGTTTAGTGCTTTAGTTAACAAGGTGTTCCCGGGGATAAAGTCAGAGGCGCGACTCTTACCAAAAACGCCTCCCTTCTTGGGGGGGGAAAAGAGGTTTAGGCCTGTCGACCCGTCCATCAGGTGAAGTTCTCTCTTGGCCTCTCCTCCCAAAGAGAGTTTTCAAGTGCCAATTTTTATATATTTGGAAATCTTTTTGCGAGGTGGGACTAAGTCAATTATTGTGTATCGATTGGCTCTTGACATGGAATGTCCTGTCCTCAGAAGCAGGATTCAGGAGTGTAACATGTCTTCAGAGTGGGCATCTTGGTATGTGTATCTGGGGGCCATCTGTGCTTTGTCCAAAGCAATCTCTGAAGCAACCTCTGGCTGTGCAGCCTCCGCGGCGCCCCACAGATCACTTAGTTTACAGTGATGGGCTATCCCTCCTTACTTTTGCCTGATAAGATAAGCACCAGTTAATTCCTCCCTTGGTTATCTCTTGGGCTCTTGACACCTCAGTCGAGAGACGCCTCAGTCCGAGTTTGTCTTTCCTCTTGCATTTGACAAGTCCAGCAAGGCCATCAATTGTAAAATAAAATACAAAAGATTGTTCTGTTTATAGGGAACTTGAATTGTTTACAGACCAGCTTAAGTCTGACAGTAATATAAAAAGTTAAAGGAGTGAAGAAATATATCTAACACAGAAGAAATAATTCACTTTCATGCTTGTATTTAGAGCTTATAGAAAGATGCCTAAACACAGATTGCTGTAGTGCAAATGTTTCTGTAACTGTGTAAAGGCTGAGAGTAGATTCTTTTCTCTTTCTCTTTCCTGCTCCATAGACCAAGCTCTGAAATCATGTTACAGTCTTTCTGGAAAATGCTAAAATATATTCAGTGTTATGAGCAAATGTCAAATACTTAGCTACAGTATATCCAACAAAAAACTAAGTGCTCTTAGAATCTTGTATGGGTTAAACTATGTAAGCATATTACAAATAGTGTTTTTTCTTGGCTTCAAAACTGTTTTCACAATTCAACATTCTTTTCCTTTTTTTTTTTTTTTT
>Ga0065711_1033924_pt1 | contig 24574 bp, 15 predicted proteins | sample Hoacrofraction12_FD_59098 | JGI IMG/M metagenome (GOLD analysis project Ga0065711, IMG submission 59098) | Hoatzin crop microbial communities from Cojedes, Venezuela - Epithelial fraction 12 v2 (version 2) | ecosystem: Host-associated > Birds > Digestive system > Esophagus > Crop | place...
GGGGGGGGGGGGGCGGTGGCGGGGCTATGATGGTGGACATACAGGCAGCAAGAAGCTTGAAAATTCAAGAGGAAAAACATTGACCTGAAAAAGGTATAAAACTGAAGAAAACCAGGGAGTCAGGAGACAGAAATCCAGCGAGACCGATGATCAGCCCGTTCCAAGGAAAACCGAAGGCCAGCCCTTCCTCCCTGGGCGCTTTCCCAGGAGTACTGAGCGTGCCAGTACTCAGCCTCGTGGCTTGCACGTCCCAGCTAGGACCAACAAACTCCTTCTTTTCCCTCAGCTTTCCTTTTCGCTTGTCTGCATCCTGCTTGCAGGATCTCTCCAAGCACGGCAAAGGATTCCTGAACAAAATAACCCTGAGAGGGAGGGTTACACAGCTGGACACAGTTCCTGGGGTCTCAAACACATTTAACAAATATTGCACTCGAGGTCTTGCCAGGATCTTGGATTATCTATTTCTAGAAAGTAATCTATATAAATAGTAGCTTCCACCACTAAATTGAACAAAGATTGTTCAGAAGTAACTGAAGTACTTTAGAAGTTACTAAGGCATAGTCAGAGAAGAAGTTGGAAAAAATAATTTAAAATTCAAAATTAAGCAATGGCTGTATCAAAATATGTCCCTTAAAACATTAAGTATCTAAACATTAACTCTAATCAATGAATGTGCACCTTGCTTTCTATTACATAAAAGGTCAAAAATATGACAGCTTTTTGGATTTGATATTATATTACTCAAAGACAAAAAGATTTAATTAAAACTTTTTGCATAATAGTCTAAACACAGTTATCACAAAGTCATCCAGTCACATACACATTAGAACTTCTCCAGTAAGGTATGCATTACAAAACCAGTACTTTTGAAATCAACCCCAATAACTTTTAATTCTTTTTTAATTGATATACAAATAATTTGAATACAATTTCACTAGATGAAAAAATTCTGAGTATGGCTGATTTGTATACTTCAGTTTCACACTTCAGACAGCAACCAAGGATTCTGTTGACAGACACCTAATCAGATGAGAAATGAAACATCCAGGAGACACTGAAATGGAGGAAGAGATCCGTGACTGGGCAGCCAGCGCAAGCTGCATGTGAGGAGCCATACCTGGGAGTCACTCAGCCTCTGGCAACCTGTGACCTCTGAATTTCCAAACAAATTCATCCTGCCCTCTGAATGTCCACTGCCAAACGTCTAATCAACGTATACTACTTTGCTGGCAAGTAAGTTAAACCCCATAAAAGAGGAGTGGTTTGTTCACTACAAAAAACTTCCATTAAAAAGTAATTCTTCAGTGTAACATCATCTTCAGTCTCGACTCAAATATCAAGATCCCAAGGCACTCTACACACAAAAAAACAGTAAGATCGTTGCTACTTAAAAAAATTAAAAGCCTTAGTTTTGGTTGCAGTGTTATGCTACAAACTTGCAAGCTTACACAATGTTTTGTTTATTTTTTAGTAATCTATATTATGCAACCTTTCTTGGGATCAAGAGCAGTCAAACAAGGTTCTAATCCATTGTTAAAAATTACCAATTTAGTAACACTTTCTCTGAAACTATATGTATATCAATTTCCAACAGCAGAAAACGTATTTGGAATATAAAGAAAAAAATATTTTTGTTTTTAATTTTAATTTTACCCTTTTTTTATGATACTTTACAGTATCATAAAAATGTAAGCTAGAAAAATCTTCAAATCATCTAGTTTTGCACACAGACATGATTTAGAACAACTTAAATGAGAAGTTAGTTTAATCATTTTTTTTTACAGCTGACTAAAGGTAGAGAGTCCATGTCCTGGTTTCCGTTGGGACAGAGTTAATTTTCTTCCCTGTAGCTGCTGTGTTTTGGATTTAGTACCAGAAGAGTGTTGATAACACTGATGTTTTCAGTTGTTGCTATGAAGTCAAGGACTTTTTCCAGTTTCCCCTCTTTGACTAATGAGCAGGTGTGCAGGGGCTGGGAGGGAGCACAGCCAGGCAGATAACCAGCTGGCCAGAGGAAATATTCCACACAATAGATGTCATACTCATTTAATGAATCAGGCTTGGTTGGGGTGCAGGAAGCTATCTGCTCTGCTCTCCTCTAAGAGTTTAAATCCTCTCTTGTCCAGGAGTTTGAACTTTTCCAGGAGTTCGGTCTTTTCCAGGATTTTTGCAAAATTTGCAAAAAATCCACAATTTCTGGGTTCCGCGATTGTTGCTTGGGGACTGACTGCGAATCGGTCATCGGGTAGTGAGAAAATTGTACTGTATATAGCTTGTTTTCTTATTCCTCATTATTATCATTAGTAGTAGTAGTATTTACTTTGTTGTCTTAAACTGTCTTTATCTCAACCCACGAGTTTCCCCATTTGTCCATTCTCCTCCCCATCCTGCTGAGGGGAAGGCGAGGAGTGAGCAAGAGGCTGTCAGGTCCTGGTTTCTGGCTGTCAGGTTGAACCACGACAAGTCCAGAACTTCCACAGACAGCTTGCCTGATCTGTGTTACTTTTACGGTTAGATTTTTCCTTAATATATGAAATTACTTTCAAAAAGCTTCACAAAGTTAAGCTTACTCATGCTCAGTGATTTTTATGCACAGGAACATTTGCATTCCTTCTCATCCTCCTAGCCTTTTAGTTTCTTGACTGAAAGGACTCTCCCCTCTCACAGTATTTGTCATAGGTCAGTCTGGTTTTTTAATACATTCATGTTATACTATCTTAGATTCACTTCAGTCTGTTTGCATCTGTGTTAAAGTTTGGTCTAGCATTTTTCCATCTGAGGCCTCACCAGTGTCAAGAAAAAGGGAATAATTATTCTCCCTCCTGCTCGCCCACACAACTACTACAGAATTGCTTTTTCATTCACAACAGTGAGCAAAACAAGAACCCAATTTTCAAAAATGTCAAGCCTTGACATAAGCCAGTCCTCTTACAGATATGAATGACAGTCTTTAAGATGACCATGACAATGTACATTTAGTAATAAAATTAATAATTCCATGAACTTTTTTTTTTCAGAAAAAAGAGAAACAATCCAATGGCAAGTGCTCTTCATAAGAAAAGTAGAATTTTGTTGGTTGATCTATACAGTTAGTTACAAGATCCACCTCTGCCTACTTTGTGTCAAGATAGAAGACTGAGACTACAGGTACCCTTTACAGTAGGAAATTTCAAGCATTGGGCCAGACAAGTAGGATTTTCAGAAGACAAGCTGACAACACAATACTCATGGTACTTTTCTTGCTGCTTAGCCAGTGCACCACATGGACTACGGACAGCCCACCACCACCATGCTCTCATCATCTTTCTTTCCCCATGTACTTCCTAGGCTTGTGGCAGTTGCCAGAATTTTAATTCTTCTTTCCTGATTTCCTCCCTTAAGTGACAGTGCAAAATTTTAAACAGCAAGATAGCTTCTTTATGGATTACAAATAGCTTGGACCCTGTATGTCTCTGATAGGCTGTGAAGATGCTGCCCCTTTGTGCTTATTATAACTACGTTCCAGCCAAGAGACTTTACTTGTCTTAAAGACATTCATATCAAATGTACTTTTTGTCAGAAGATACCTGTCTGCAATCTCCTGGATAAAATTTGGTGTCCTTTGGGTGGGGCTGGGCAGAATTGGAACCTGTGTGTGTAACCCACACACACCAATATCAAGCTATATGCTACATTGATGATAACTTGCCTGCATATGTGTTGGCCTTGTTCAAGAGATCTGTGCATGCATGCATGTCAGCAAAAGCACGAATGCCCAAGCAGTTGATAGGATGAAGCTGAGATTCCAAAAATTCACAGCAAGTCCTTTTCACATCCTGCAGTTGCAAGAGACCAGCTGCTGGGAGCAGTACCTGTAAGAAGCAACAGGTGGTTAATACCCCAGTTCAGTTCTGAGCTTATACAGGAGTATTCTCGGTATTAATAAAGAAAGCAAAATAGTCCATTTAAAAAAATCCACAAAAACAGAGAGGAAAATTTCAGCATTCTGCGACTGAAGAACTTAAAACCCAATGTTAACATGATTTTACCTCCCTGCAAATACCATTTAAGATTTAAAATAACAAGCAACACCTCTACCACCATGTTCACTGGGAAATCATTCCATAGATCATAATTCTCACACTTCATGTAAATTTTTCACAAGTTCCCTTCTTACTGTTCCAAACACTTCATAATTACATCTCATTTCCAAACATACGGTATTAGATATTTCTTTAAATCAAAGTTTTCTAGACCATGACAGAATACAGAAATCTTGTTTGCATGCAAGCACCTGACGTTGTACCATTTTTCAGCATTGATAATATCCTTATTATCATAATAGTCCTTATTATGCAACTGATTCCAGTAAGGAGTCAATTCAGCTTCCAAATAAGGCTGTGACCCTCTTGGAAGAATGACAATTCAGTCATTTAAAAGCCTGAACGTACAAAATATTCTGTAACTCATTAAAAAATCCATATGAGTAAGGAATTAGTGTAAATGACAGATTTGTCCTTCAACTTTCACAAAGCAAACAAAAAGTAATGAAGAATTTTTAAAACTATATAACATGCATTTTAGTTGCTCAGTAAAACTTAAACATGAGATTTAGGTGAATTATAATTGTGCCTTTGAGCGAAATTCCGTACTGCTGTCTACAATTTCTCCTTCACAATATTTTTGTTTTCTGTGCCTTTGATAGCTATTTTAATGAGACTTCCATTTTAGAACATTCAAGTGTGAAATTAATGTGAGCTTGAATCTTCAGTGGATGACAACAAGCAAGATTTTAACATGGAAATCTTGCAACTGTTCACTTACATATAGAGAAAACATGCACTATAGGGCTGCATCAATAATAAGCGAGCAAAAAATACACCAAAGAAGGGCTGCACTACTCTTGTCAATGTTATTAAAGTAATTTAAACAATTATATGGGTAGAATTAGAGAGTTAAACACGAAGAAAAGTGGAAAAATAAAAAAAAAGAGCTGAAAGAACAGAGTAAAACAATTGGAAACCTGTGTAACACTTACTACATGAAAACCACAGAATATACTTCCACCTTGTTGCTCTTTGGAAGCAGTTATAATCTCAGGAACTGTCTGTAGAATCAAATATTTGCCATCATCTCTGTAAGCATCTACCTACTTGGCTTCTGAAGAGCTACTGTTCTTGTTTACTCATTAGACTTTTTTCTTGAAATAAAACTAACCATTATGACTCAAACTAAACCAAAAAAGACTTCAGGTGATCCAATCTTGTAAAGCTAATGCCTGCTTCATTTTTTGGTCCCACTTCTACTATTTACGGCTGTTCCTCTCCCTTCAGCCTGCCATATATGAAGCCTGCTTGAAAACCATCTTTCTGTTCTTCAAGATATTAATCCCTAATTTGAAGCAATAATTCACTATAGCCTCTGTTTCACATATTTGGCTATCAATGTGGACAGCAAAGAAGGACAGCATCTTTAACAACACTTTGAACATCAACCGTTTATGAAAGAGAAATGAAAGAAGAACACAAACGTGACTGCACTGAGACACACAGACCACTTAAGCAAAACAACTAAAAACTAGTTTAAATTTTAGATAATCCTTGAAAATACCAAATCAGTCTAACAAAATAAATGGAGAAGATCTGTATGTAATAGGCACAAATGTCAGATAGTCACACAATTCGAAACAAATTCAGGAAGCTTAAAGGTTACTAATGACAAGGTACAGTGAACTTTTATTTTAGCAAATGTTTATGAAAGTGTGAAGATAATATTGGGAATACAATTTCTAATACTGAACTACAATATGATTAGTTATAGCAGTGAGTGGATAATTCATGTGGTAGTGAATTCTAGGATAAGACATGATCCTGAAATTAGATACCAAAAATCATGGCTAGAAATCGAATACAAGTGTTTATTCACACAGCTTGTCCCAATGAAGCAAACATTCACACCTGCGAACAAATTCAGTAACTAATTCAAGCACAGTCCCAGATAATTTTAGGCGCATTCTCAGTATAGTTGAGCAAATAAATCTGAGAACAATCCTTGACTACTTAAATGGACTCAACAGAAAAATATGTAAAACCATGATCAAACCAGTAAATGAAATGGAAAGGTGAAATTTGAGAATGGTATGCAGAAAAGAATTTACGATTTGTATGCACAGTCAGACTGAGACGCTTGCTCACTCCTATGAACAGTGAAGCAATGTTACAAGAACTAGAAGATCACTATTATGGGAAATTTACATCAGTTCTTAAATTATAATTGACCTTGTAAAGTATCAGAGTTCAATACATTTTAGTTATCAGACAATAAGACATTTAAATCTAAATCTATTTCTATGTATTCCACTACTAAAAAGAAAAAGAGAGGAAAAGTGCATCAAATTTATCTCATTGAAATTATACATTGGGCTTTGGTTACTAGGCAACGAGAGCTGTGATAACATCTAGCTATTTTCATTTGTACCCATAGAACTGTTAGCCTGGAAGCTGCAACAGCCTGCGTTTAAAAATACAGTTTCACCACAGGCAGATTCACTCTGCTGAAGCCAGGGACAGACCTACATGGGGGAGGGGTGTGGAATCAAACCAACCCAAACTCCTCTCAAACCCATAAAAAAAAGACTATATTAAAACTGCAGGACAGATTAAGTTTAACTGCTGCTGACTCTGAAGTGGTAGGCTATAGCTCAGATTTATTTCCAAAAATAGCCAGTAGAGGGTATCCTAACTTTGCTTTAAAGATCAAAAATACTTCAATATGCATACTGTTTTGTACTGCAAGAAATGCAGAGCGGAAAAAAAATAATCTCCAATTACTTATTCTATGAAAATGTATCCTCATCACAGCAGTTGTTGTTTTTATAATCAAAGAAACTGAACAGATTATTATTACAGATGGCAAGTAAGAAATTACGTATTCTCTTTTTTGTGTCAAAATCATGGTGATGAATCTTGGAATGACTGCTAAATTTCCTAAAACAGATTATTTTACTCTTACAAGTCTTTGAAGGCTATTCCGCAGTTATCCCCTCCCGATTCTCCTTCCTGTAGGGACACTCCTATTCCCAAAGCTGGGTGCACCTGCCACGCCAAATCCACCTTTGCAACCCCACTGAGACAGAAAGGACTGTGACCAGGAACAAGTATTTGTTTTAACGCCCACCTGCATAGTCAGGAGGGATCCACTCAAGGCCCTGAACTTGAGTCCCTGTTTTCACTAGAGTAGATGCAAGCCCTTCAGAGCAACTCAGCGAGCCCACCAACCGTACCCGAGGCTGCTGCCCTCTCTTGTGGCCCTGCAGGATTGTGGTGAGGGCTGAGGGTACTACTGTTGCCTGCAGCTTTTCTCCCTCTGCTTTTCCAGACAGCACCATGACTCTGTTCACCCTCATGCAGCTGGACATACTGACCTGATGTGACCAAAACACATGGGTACTGAGCTCTGAGGCGAGGAGCAGCCGGCACGGGCAGGCACCTCTCCAGTTACAGGTGACCCATCAGTTCACAAAGAGCGTGTTTACAACAGTCTCAGGGAGATACAGCCTGCGTGACCAACAAACAAACCTCTGCAATGCAATGGAAGAAGGGCAACGGTGATGAAGTCCGGGAAGTAATGGTAGGAATGAGCACCACGTGGCATAAAGCAAGCTGAACTTATCTCAACACAAGGGGGGCTGGAGGGTAACCTTTGTTTTAGATATATGGCTGTACCAGTGAGTCATCAGGTTGTGTAAACAGCCTCCTCTGAGATAATCAGTAGAGTGTAATGTCTTCCCCAGCTAGTCAAGACCAGCAGGGGGAGAGGTATATATGTGGCTCAGCCCAAAGTGAAGTACAGAAATTGAACAACCAGCAGAAGGAGCTCCGAAGACAGCAACAGGCTTGAACTAGCTTTAGCCCACATATTCCTTGAACTGGGGATGTCTAACGTCCTGACAGCGGGCACATAGAGACCAGCAATGGGAATCACCGGTGCATGGTGACTCACATGTACACTGCAACTGCTATATCATGCTTGTGTTGTGATTTCAGTGTATGGCTGTATGTCTCTGCTAAATCAAAGCATAGCACTATGTAGCACCAAGTATCTTCAAATCAGCACATTTTGTATCAAACATTGAACACTTCTCGTGGACTATCTAGAACGAGCTGATCAGAAAAGCTGCCTCCACACCGGACAAGGGAGTTCATCCGACACAAAGGCTGCTAGATGACCTAACAGGCATCCCTTCACAGTATATTCGCTTCACAAAATTCAGTGCCATAATCCCCTTCGCACAGCCCCTCGCTTCCACAAGTTGGTACCACATTATGCAACACACAAGATTTTAGTAACTGTTCTGCTAGTTGAGAATGGAGGAAGAAGTCCAGTAGAAGGGGCCACCAAGATGATCAGAGAGCTGGAGCATGTGATATTACAAGGAGAAGCTAAGAAAACTGAATTTGTTCAGCCATAAAAGAGAAGACAAAGGGGAGATCTTATTACCGTCCACAACTATCTAATGGGAGGGTAGAGAAGAGTGAGCCAGACAGTTCTTGAAGATGCACAGCACTGGGACAGGAGGCAAGTAGGAACACAGAAAAATCCGACTGGAAAACAGGAGCTAGGTTGTTTTTTGTTATTTTGAGGGGATTGTTTTGGTTTAGTGGTGGGTTTTTTTGTTTGTTTGTTTTTTTAAAAAACCATGAGGCTGGTTAAGCCCTGGAACAGGTTGCCCCAAGAAGCTTCAGAATCTGCACACTTGGAGATGTTAAAAATTCAGTGGACAGGCCCTTAAACCTGCTTTAACTGCACCTGCTTTTAAAAAGTTCAATGCAAAGAAGAAATTAAATTGATTAAAGCTTTCTGCCTGCTGATTTAAATCAATTTGAATAATTTTATATCAATGCATGCTATTGTCTTTGCGCTCCTATTTGTACTAATAGATTCTCCTAGCCAGAACATGTTGTGCTACCTGCAGTATGAAGTTGCTTAAGGCAGTATTTTCATTTCCACTATCTTTAAATTTCCTAGAACTTAAGATTTCTGTCATGAATCTGTGTCCAGACTAAAACTGATACCCCCTAATAATGCATTAAGATCAGTATAATGCAGATATGAAAATAATGAAAGAACCTATTGCAGGTTTTGGGAACAAGATCCCACAGCATAAATGAAACCAAAATTTCTCAGAACATTGAAGTACTTTGCAAGCAAGTAAGCCAAAAAAAAAAAAATCAAAGCAGTGCATGCCAAGAGAATTCAATAATGTGCTGTCTAAAATAGAAAAAATTCATTCTTTATCACATGGAGGGGAAAGAAAACAGATCTGTAACATGAGGAAAGAGACTAACCGAGGAAAGCAGATGTGTGAAAATCCAAACACAGTACAATGCAATATAGAAGCACACAGGAGAACAAGTCTACATCTACAATTGCTAATTGCAGATATTACATATTCTCAGTAAAGACATGAAAATGCAATCAATTTCAGAGAGCAGCAATTGTGTTAATGCCTGTCATAAAACAAATCTTGAGGAAAATATAGCAAAGTTTAACCTCTATTTCTAAGGTTGAAATAACCATTTCATCAAACTAAACTCCTTCACTTGCTGTTTATACTGTTATGACATAAGGAAGACGAGGATGAAAATAATGGTTAAAGATCATCCAAATTATCTTAACTTTTTATTCTAATCTGCATGCATCTGTGCTGTAATTAAAACTGTGGTTTGTAACTGAAGTATATTCTACGTTCTAATGAAATCATTCAGCACTGCATTGAAATTATGCTATTTGGGAGTACACACACAAAAACGCTAAAATAGATACAAATATTTTAACACTTGCATCTGTAGAATAAAATGTAGAAGTTCCAATTTTGGAAAATTCAACCCTGCTAGCATTTCTATATGAACAAAATGTGCAAGTTCAGTCCACTGTTCCAGTGTTAAAATACAGAAATAAGATGCTGCACTGGATTTAAAGATGTGCGTGAGCTGCAAGTTTAGAACATGGTACCATGTATCTTATAAAAATACACCGTCTGGGTATCTTAACAGCCTTGACTTTATAGGCTATTGCACAGAGAAGACTTGGATGTATAAATTTATCCTTGAGCTTAATGAGCCCAATGTAATTAAAATTCAGGTGTGGGTGGCAGTTTTATAGCATCAGAGGAAGGAATCAAACTGCTAATCAAGATACAGTCCTATTCCTTCACATTCCCTTAGTATTAGACACAAATTGGTAGAGGATCAGCTCAGTTGAAAAGAAGCAAATAATCATGACAATGTAATGTTTTGAATGACTGACATGATCTACAAAATACTAAGCTGCTCCCAACTTGGAAAGCAGTGTGACAGATTAAAGTGGCATGTAAGGAAACAATAACTGGTTTACATACCTGTTTTTTAACCAGCACCATAATCTGTACTTAAGAGTCCAGATACTGATGTGCAATTTATAGGAATAACTGAAAATTGTCTTCAGAGGAGATACTACTTTAAAAGACTAGTCTGAATGAACTACTAATTATTAATTAAAACATTTGGGGTGGAGGTGGGTGGGGTTTTTTTGTTGTTTTCTTGGGTTTTTTTTGAAGGGGGTAGGTGTGGAAGTTTTGGGAGGGATTTTGGATGCAGTTAGGGGTAGCTGAAGTGCAGAAACAAAATTCATGAAGCAAACGAAGTAACAGAAGGGTCACTTTAATCAAGTAATAATCACTATAATTAATGGCGTCCATCCGGTCTACAACAACCATGCAATCTTGTCTGGCTTGAGGGTTCTCCTACATCTTCTCTTCCAGAACAGTGCACTAACCACCACGTAACAGCACATTTTGGCTTAAGCCTCCACACAGGACAGACAGATTGATTTTCTATTCTGATGGTTATTTTTGTTACAGTCATGAGCTTAGCCTTTCATATCCTCTTCTTCTGTTAAAAGATACTGGAAATAGAAAGGAAACATTGTCTCACTTTGAGTGAAACATTCTTGAACCTAAGATAATTTTAGCTAGATTTTTCTTTCAGTTAAAAAATTGTAGACATTTTCATTTGATAGAAACCGAGTTTTTGATCTGAAGTTTGGTCACTGAATTTAAGTATATGTACAGTAAGTCATCTAAAATGAAAGCTCAGAATCCATCATACTGTAATTCAGTGCTTAAAAGATTATACAGCTGCATAAAAACACCTTCATATTTTGTTAGGGATAGAATAATTTAAAACAAGACTAACTAGAGTATGAACAAAGCCACTTGCTGCTGATACTTTGTCATTTACAAACTGGACAATTTACACTCTAACTATGGGAGTTCAAGTGCTAGCCAGTCAAATAATATACAAAGCTCCCCCGCAGAAGGATTAAAAGAAGCTGAAAAAATTAAGTAGGCAGGATAACGTAACTCACACTACATGGTCTTCAATCTTCCTGTAAAGGCTGACCCACACAAAGAATTGCTGTATCAGCTGATGCTTTCAGCTACCATGCTTCAGCTCTAGGATTTAACCCGTAGCATCTCACACCTTAAGGACCAGACCACCCTCAGTCTCAGACCCCGCAGACGGACACATAGAGGCTGGTTATACCAAAGATTACTATGATAGGAATATTTTTACAATATTCCCTAAAACTAAAGGCATAAAAGGCTGACAAAGAAATGAAAATGTCCACAGGCTCTGTTTCCTAGAATATAAAAGGCAACCTTGGGGGGACTGAAGGGGAGAGCACCGAGGAAGGAATTGTTTGTTGGGTTTTTTTCTATGTTACAGACTGACTTGTAACAAACAAGTCTTGTTCTCCTACTATAACGGCATATGTTTTTGGCAATCTTAAAGAGAGGGATTGAAACACCATTTGCAAAACCCTAAAGCCTGTGCTGGAAACAAAGAGCAGCATAACTGGTATAGTATATTGCAAACCTCTGCGCTCTCTATTATCCCATTCTCTGGTACAGAAGGCACATACATGCTACTGAGTTTTATAGTCCTACAAAACCAAGAACTAAGGACAAAAGAAATAGCAAGAAGTAGAAATGCTTTGTGTGCATGGTGCTTATCTTCGATACAAAACTTTTATCAAGATTAACATCTAATGTGCAATAAATGGCCCTTCAGTGGACACAAAAGACACTTGATTACTCTAGGCTTTTAGCATAACAGTTATGTTTTTATATTTTACTGAGATAATCTTTTACTTATCATTCGGTTTCCTAGAGCAGGCCATATTTATATTCTCCTAGAAATGTCACACAAGAACACCTCCTCAAAAAAAAGGCGTTAGGCCTGACAAATTTAATAATCACTTTAATCTACATGTTGTGCTTACAAAATTCAGGTATGTAGGGACAGAATTCCCAAAGCAAATGGCATCTCTAGCCTTCCACTTGAAATTTTTTTCAGATGAAGGTTTAAGGCCTATGTTTTATGATTTAAAGCACGACCATTATCCAGAAAACAGAAACATTTTCAAAAAAGCCTTTATTCAGTTTCCAGAAATTTCATCTTATGTGTAGCAACATACTGCTAAACCTACTTGCAAGTAAGAGAGGTCAAACACAGAGCCTCTTCTTTCAGTGGCTTAATTTACTCATAATAAGCACCTTGAATTTTACAGGGAGGTGGACAGGCACACATGCTTTCATTTGCATAGAAGGCTTTAAAAACAAGCAAATGAACTCTGCGCTTTAAGTTGGTAAGGGCTGTCTTTCAGGTTTTGCCAAAGGTAGCTTTACGGTCATACACAGACACAGATACAAGGATGCCTACGGTAAAGGTCATAGCCGAGATGAAAGCAGCTGCTTTCATCCGACTTGACGGAGAAGAGTCTCTAACACAGCCCCAGCAGCGTGATCATTTTAAAGATCACAGACTCCGAAAAGCCGCACAAGCTGTTCAGTCTGAGAAGGCAGTTTACATACAAAAGTTCTTATTCATTATTGTCTAGTTAAAGGGCAACCGCTTCCTAGGGAGGCAGGATGAAGGCACCAACTTTTAGTATCAGAAAACTTGTGATCTCTGTCCTGATTACTTCTGACATACCCATCAGTCATCACATCTCTGTTTCCCTTTTTTATTTTTTTTTTTTTAATAGTCTGTTCAAGTCTGTAAACTCTTTTGGGCCACACCATACTTGTAGCTTTTTGCTGTGATAATACCTCTTATAATGGAATCCCAATCCCAGCTGGGCCATAAAAGAGTTAAAAGTATTTTCCAGGCTAGCCTAGAACTTTATAGTTTTTCAGCTAAATGTATGTTCAAATAATAGGTAAAATCCCAGTCTTCTTAAAAGCAATGCATCCCTCCCTAGTCAACTGCATGAAGAAAATAATCCCTGAGTTTCCTTCTGCATGCTCTTCCATTTGCATGTTCTTCCTACCCTATATTTAGGAGGCGAACACCCTTCTGGTGTAGAAGCTAAGCACTCTCAAACAGTTCCAAGACCAACCTTAAGTCATGTGCTAATAATCAAAACACAGGGATAACTATATATCAGACCAAAGCAACAGTCTATTCACCCCAGGTAGTCTAGGAAAATCCATCTTCATCCACAATCAGAGTGTACGAAACCCCACAGTCCGGAGTAAATCAGAAAAATTGGCACAGGTAAATACATGCAAGGGCTGCAATAGAACAAGAGCCTGGTCTTCCAGGTTTGACAGGGGACAGTAAAAGATTGTGGTGGTGGCTATGGTTCTGGTTGGTGGGTCAGGGATGCAGGCTTCTTTTAACAGCAGGAGAGGCACAGAAGACCAAGAAGAAGAAATGGCAAAAATTCTGTCCTTCTTAGAACTGTTTTTGTCTAGCTCTGCTGCAACCAGCTAGGGATCTCCTCCACACTGGAAGCAAGTTTGGCGGCTGGCTCAAGACAGAATGTGTTATGTGCTCCTCCCTCCCCCAAAACGTGGTCAAACCCAGTATCTACCGAAATAAAGCTTCACAGCACTGTTCTGCTTCCATCAGCACCATCCCTTCCTCTGTCTTCCTCCTTTCCAAAGAAAATGGGAAGTGGAAGCTTAGAATGGAGGAAAGCAGAACAGGTGAACCCAGCCCAGACTCGAATCTCATATGCTCTCACCTAATTAGGGAGGTAAACCTCACGGGTTGAAAACACCTGCTTTGAAACACAGTCCATCTAATGGCAACCCAAGGTTCACAGGTAATAATTGCCAAACCAACTAACACACCTAGAAAAGCACACTGTTCACCTTCTGCATCCTAGGCAGGTGTTCTCCTGCATTTTGCAGCAACATGCTCTACTCATTAGGCATCCGCTCCCGGCGTAATAACAGCAACAGTATGTATGCACATGTATGGTTTTGCGCACTCCTCTCTAGGTATCCTGAAAAAAAGCTTATTATCTTCCAGTGTAAGTAAATAACTCACTCTTCCACCCTTAAAAAGGGTATGTGGAGTCTTTCAAACACATAGATTTGGGAAGAAAAACAGAGTCCTTGTTGAGTCATCTCACAGTCAACCTAAAAAAGGCCTGAATTCTCACCCTCTCTCAAATGATAGCTTTTCCATGCCTTTAACAGCTTTAAGCCTTTCCCCAAAGTGTGCTATTCCTGTCATACACCATTCAGCAGAGTGCTACAGGTGAGAACACAGATTTATACGCTGACATACAGATGCTGCTGTGCCATTTTTTTTTTTACACTCCTTCTAAAGCCGCTATTTCACCAGGAGCAGAAGTTTTTCTAAGGTGACTACAGTATGTTATTCTATTCTAGGAAAAGCTGTTAATGTAAAACATAGCAATACGTAGGAGTAATTAAAATATTTCTTTTCATGCGTTACTTTACACTTTCCAGCATTAAATTTGGTCTGTGATCATGCTAGCCCGACATCTAGCTTAGCTAGAAAGCAGTGAAATTTTCTATTTTTGTCTCGTCTTGGAAAAAAATCCTTAAACCAGTTTATCACCTACATTTTTTGCTACCTGCTTTTCAAAACTAAAGAATATCCATCCTTCTTCGGAAGCTTGTGACCCATTACAAACATTTTGATACAGTGAAAACCAACTATCTATTCCTATTTGTTCCTGTGCTCCCTAGGGATTTTTGATCTATTTATTGCTCATCACGTGACAATTTAGGAGGGACTGTAACTGACTTGAATTTCAAAAGCCTTTGATATGGTTATTTCTGGACCACTCAAAGAATTATAGGAGGTTTTTAGGAGCTATGCACAACTCACAAATAGAATTCTAAAACATACAGAGAGTTTGAACTTCCCCTGTATTACCTGACACTAACAAAACCAAAAATTCTTGATAGTCCGTCTAATGCTCACAATCAGTAGTGACATTGTACTGATTTACTAAAATGTGAGCTGAAATTGCAAGGAATAGGCAGCTAAAGAACACAACATTTCTATGCAGTCTCAGCCACCTCACTTTAAAAGTTTCTTCTCCATGGGTATGCAAGGATTATTTTTATATATATGTCTATAAAATCCTATTTGCCATAGTGATCTGATATTATTCATTTACTTCGGCGCCTCATCTTTTCACCTTTTCTCTAATCCTACCCGTGATCTGTAAGAGGATGCACCTCGCACAGTCCGTTGGCGTAGCTGGGACTTTCTACCTTAATTAGTTTTTGGCACCTTGCTCATGCATGGCTCTAGCAGCCTACACACTCTCCTAAATCACTCATTAAAGAAACAATATGCAGGAAACGAACAGCTGTTATATTTAGAGCTGCAGTGCTGAGTAAAAGTGTTTTATTCTTTTTTATCATTTAAATTAAACGTGCCTGTTTAAATCCCTCAGTGACTTCCCATTCACCTCCCACAGTAACCAGAATCACATGCTTCTGAAGTGCAGGATTACAGATCGGCATCTCTTCTACAATGTACTCCTGCCTCAACCCCACTTCTGTCTCACCCCATCGCCTCCTCCATGAGTTTCTGATTCATTCCTTGGCTCTTGCTTAGACCATGCTGTCACAGCCAAGCTACAAGCCTCTTCACCGCCTTTGCCCAGAAGTCTCTCTTCCAAATAAGCAGAAATAAAGTGGGTTTTACCCCCCTCCCCCTCAACATCTTCTAAAGGAACAAAGATTTTGAGACAGGGAAAATCCATAATTCAGCCCGTAAGTCCATCTCTCTCCAGAAGTTCAAGAGTCTCTGCCTCACACGCACACTGGCATCTGATAGTCCAAATCAGTCTTTTACAGCCTGAGGACAATTTTGATTCACTCCTCATACCTTTTGATCCACCTTTTAGATTCATCTTTATCTCTCATGCTCATTCTCTGTTCTGTTTCTTCCTCTCATATTTCTCTTTAGCAACTACAAGATGCTGTACAACAGCTCCAATTTCCATTCAGGTATCTTATCATTCTCACAAGGCTCATACCCTTCTGCCTACACAACCTGCTTTATGAACAAAATTTTGGGATCTTCCATTCAGCAAGACCATAGCAAAAAAAAGATGTTATAAAAGATTCATTGGCTGGAAAATACCATAAAAATGTGAGTAAAATATCACTTGGAGGACAGAGAGAAATAGCAGCAAGGTATCTTAAGAAAAAAAAAAAAGAAAAAAGCAGGAATGTAAAAATGTGACTACGTCAGGAAAGAGTAGCTGCCATATCTGTACAACATCTGCTTCTCCTGGTCCTGCCACCATTTTTCTTTCTGTCTTAGATAAAGCTACAGCTGTACAGAAATAGCAGTTGCCTTCTCTACAAACTCCTTTTGCTACCAACTCCTGGAATTCACCGTACCATCTATACCAAGAGGAGATAATATTAAACAATTTTACCCCTAAATGACAAAGCACGAATTGTATTTATTCAGCTCAGCTTAAAACATAATTTGGGAAGGTCTGCTCCAGGTCTAGTACCGCAGCTCAGAAGAAGGTGTTGAACAGACATGTCCAAGAGACTTTTTTTAGCACGACAGCCCAGCTCAAGGCAGAATCGAGACCACAGAGGAGCATTTCTGTCTGCATCGACCTGCGTAGCTGGCCGCGTGTACCTGTGCTGTATACACGTGACTGTGTACGTGCCTCCTGGGAACATGTGCTCGGACTCACTACCAGCTGGAGCTCGGGGACACGGAGCTGCAGCCACCCTACCAGATTCGGCAACCCTTAATGCTTTCCTCACGCTCAGCACACTGTGCGATTTCCTTCTGACACGTGTTGCCAAGGATGCCAAATCAGAAAAGGAAATCCTTTAGTAGGGCATCAAACGGCTATCAGCCAGGCGTGAGGCTTTGGAATACACCTTCAACCAAACCAAAAGCCCCAGTTTCTCAGTCTTAAAAACAAACATAGAAAGCGGAGTGGCAACACAGTAACCATATCTATGCTGCAAAAACCAGGCAGTCTCTACTTTGCACATACATAATAGGTAAAGCCACAAAAGATATGTTATCAAGAAAAAAAATGTAGAGAAAAATAAATACTATTCAATGTGCATTTAAAAACTGACAGAGTGCAAAATATTAAGTTTCCCCACAAAGTTGTTTACTTAATATTTTGGTCAGCAGCTCGTTTATGGGAACCTTACTCATTTAAAGCACAAATTAACGAAGCTTGTATTGGTAATAAAGTATGCCTGTAGAAAGATCACACTCCTCTTTTCCCCCCTTCCCTCCTACACTCCCTCTCCTGACAGGCAGGCATGTATAAGCAAATGAAGAATGCATAGTAGGATTATTTCATTGGAAAAATTAGATGATTTACTGTTGCCTGACATGTCTTACAATGCATATAAATTCAAGAAGTGTGCCACTATCTCTCCTCCAGCTAAGCCACATATTATTTGTGCCCTCACATTATTAAAATCCTCAAAGCTGTTGTCACAAAAACAAAAAATGGGTCAAAAGAGGTAACCAGATGGTTGCTTGAGGCCTAATATATAAAATGTGTACAACAGCAAAACACAGTGGTAGTCCACTGGTGCTCTTTCAGCACACGATCGAGAAGTACACTGTAAGGCTGTTTAGTCCAACATTCTTGCCCAGTAAGTCTTAAAAATATTTCCACAAGTAGGGTCTGTAATGAAACTCACATCAGCTTGGATTTAAGTACCTCTCTGCAGTGTCAGCAAGCCCCTAACATTATTAGAACTGTGGTGGCATAAAAGAATGAAAGTGGAAGTTTGGATTACCATATAAAGAGTGGTTTCAACATACATGAGGATTAACTGGGTTTTTTTAACTCAGTTTTAATCATGAAGTCATTAGGATAAGCCAGTTTTCTAAAACATTTTAACTTGAATGACTCTGGATACAATTTCAGAATTTGCAAGTGCTTCCAGAATTTAGTAGCCATGCCACTGCAGCCGTGATGGAGATGAGCAGAAAGACCAAAAGCTTATTTATTTTTACAGCTTTATAAGATGACCCCATAAAGAACTCTAATTCCTCCTAATCTTCCAATAATATCTGTGTCAGGGAAATAAGATCACCAACGGCTGATAGCTTTTGACACTCAATAGCTCTATTAGATAAAATATTTTTTGTAAAAAATAGTGCTTTTAAGAATTAGTGCAGTTGCCTGAAACCCATCAGCAAAGAAAAATAGGAGTTTATGGACAGAAGGTTCTAGGTCTCCATGAAGACGGTATAAAAAGTGATGGTAAGCTGAACTATGATGGTGGACAGCATAAGAAAGGTTTCTAGGTCTCAAGATAAAGCCAAGCTCAGGAAGCACCCACTGGTGGATGATATGGAAGCTGAAGGAGCCAAAGACCATGACGACTACTTTAATTCTCTCAGAACCAAGCAGGATTGTGACCTGTCACCACAAGGTAATGATTAGCACCTCACTCGCCATATATTGCAGGAGGCGGGGGGATGTGCTGTGTGCAAATATTTTATAAGAATTAACATGCAAAAGATTGTTAAAGGAACACTAAAGCTGCCACGTCAATGAGAAAGCTGAAAGCATCAGTTGAGATACCCTCTGTCCTGAAGACCTCTACATATACTGCTGTCTTTCAACCTGTCTCCTCCTCCTCTCCCCAAAACGTTCTCACAAGGGCATAGCCCATGAACTACAGCGAAGAGAGCAAGCAGTAAAGCTGCGTGGTTCCACATGCTGGGACACAACCACGTAGCCTTCAAATGCCTTGGTGTGCTTAAGACCGAGGAGAAACATTTTGTATTGACATTTCTGAATTTAAGCCCTGATTCTAAATGCATGGTTCAATACTTAAAGCAGTAGTTATGGACAACAGTATTAATTACTCATTTTTGACAACAATATTTTACCTAAAAATTAATGCAGCTGACAGTTTAGCCTGTCAGTGCATAACCTGCTTCTACCTGATGAGAAATGATATACTTGTACCTCATTTATAAAAGTCCTATCTTGACAAATTATCTTCTACCTACAGAAGCTCACAGAAGTAATAAAAGAGCCCAGGTATATGGTTTAACACCACAAGACACAATGTTGAGACACGTGTACTTGCTGCAGGGGCAGGTATGACAAGGCATTGTGGCATGCAAGATGATTATCAAGTATTAACAGGTCAAAACATCAAAACAGGATTTTATTTGTGCCCATCTGAGGCATCAGAACACATTGCAAAGATCATTTTTGTTTGAATGGCTCTGAAAATTTACGCGGTGCAATGATTTACCTTTTAATGTTACTTAACCTTATAAGGAGAGAAAATTCATTTTTGAGCAACTGTGTCAATTGTCATCAGCCAAATCTGTCCGAAATGTTAAGCTTACAGGAGATTATCTGGCTATCACAATTCAATATCAGATCAGAAAAATAAAACTATATGAACAGCTTGAAAGATAGCTGTACAGTTTTAATGAACATTTGGCCTAACAGTCTGTCTAAAAAACTATGTGCTGCACCAGGATACTTTACTGAGTTTCTGGCAAGTTAAAATTTAAGTCACAGGAAATACAAATCCACAGGTTTCAGCTCAAAAGATGCTGTCGCTGATATTTATAAACCTTAATGTAAAGTCAGAGCTATTTTCATTTAAAAAAAAAAAATCTACTGCAGCTGTTGACAGATAATTCAGTGCAATAATGCTCCACTGTTTTAGGGACAGTAAGAGAAACAACTTAAACTCATTGACTCCAAAAAATGTTCTCTAGAGGAAAACAAAAAAGTATCACTCATATTCAATAGTGTTGGTGTTATCTGATTTAACTTCATCCTTCTTTAGAAGCAAGAAACCAGCTCAGAAGGATACTCACTTGGCCCAATATTCTGTCTCCAGCACCAAACATGCAAGCAGCCATGGAAAGACTCCAGCATCTAAGCCAAAATGAAAAATTTGTAAGAAGTGGCTGTCCAGGTACCGTGGACGTACATGAGGACACCTATACAAGGAACTGCGGGGGAAAAACCCCACTGGCTTAAAACATACAACTCAAAACTAGTATTCAATTAACAGATAACATGGCAAAGACTTCAATGGGAAGTACAGATATTCTCTGAAGAATGATCTAAAAACGCTGTCACCAGGAAACTGTGGTGAGTAAGTAGAGGCAAACAAAAGCAAACAAAATGCTTCTATCAACAACTAGCCTGCACACTTAAGGGATGCCGAATTTAACCTGTGGTACAGCAGTAATAGTTTTCTTAAGTTATCTGCATCTGCCAGAAGATTGTGACTGCTTTTAGCCAGGAAAATAGCTATCATTACCCATACTGCCATCACCAAACTGCACTGTCTAGCATATAATAGTCTATTTGAAAACCATTTAGCGATTGCTGTTAATTCAGGACAAACTCTTCTTAAGGAGCCTTGCATTTCAGTAGAGTGCATGACTGCGGAGGTACCGGACCTATATTAATTACCTGTTGGTCTCTCGGTGACATGTAAGGTGTTAATCATGACCAACAAGGTTGTAATTGCCTAGATCCAGCCTACCTAGCACTCCCTCATCTCAAGATAGACTTTGACTTAATTTGTTCTCCTGATAATCAAAAAGTCCTTAAGAAAGAGGTGGCTAGAGACACATCTGCAAATGCATCAAGATCAAACTTATTCCCTTCTGCCCTTTTCAGGTTCCTAAATCAAGTGTAGGAATTTTTTCCAGGCATCTTTCGTAGGCTCTCTGAAGGAGAGCAGCCAACTTCCTGTAGAAACAATTTCAGCATTACTTTGTCTCAAAGTAGTTATATATATAATATATACAATGTTATATTTAAAACAGAACCTACTGTACAATAAGATTCAGTGAAAGCTTCACAGCATTCAGTTCAGTTGAATAAATATTTCTTTTATCTCTCCCACCCACTTAGAGAGCAGCAGGCATACTTCCACGACACAGAATGCACATCTCTGTTCAAGTACTGAAATGAATTCTCTCCTCTTATGATGCCCAGCATCACATTTGTAAAGGATAGTCAGCCTTCAGTTCTAAAAAGGAAACGCCTACCCCATTTAAACCAGAAAATTTCCTATGTTCATAAAGAAAACTGAATATCCCTCTTTGAATGGTTAGGGACATCTTTTGATCCAATAAGGGAAGAGAGATGCTCTTTAGCATTCAGAGGTACAATTCATTGGTAAGCTTTAGAAACTGTTGAAAAACATTCCAAACTAGGTGTCTAAAATGAAGCTTCAAAAACATGCTTTACGCTCTTTACACATCACAGTGTTGCTAACTCCTATAAAGACTGCTATTTCACTCACCAGTTCATATACACAAAATATTTCTTTTGAGGATAAAGCTCGACGAGCATCACAATATTCCTAGGAGTATTTTGACTCTCAGCTCTGTAGATACAAAGACAGTATGGCTCTAAAGGTTGCCAGAATATTAGCTCTGGTAATTTGATCATGTAAGTGCTCAAAGACTGTGGCAAACACGAAGTAAAGTGATGAGTCTTACAAACTGGCTTATACCAAGTCGCTTTATATTTTCTTCAAGTTAAAAGCACAAACAGCTGATGTTGTTCAGCTGATGTGTAGCAGTAAGTTGTTAAACTGGTAATTCCATCGTGATCCTGAACCCCTTTTTCAGTTAAACTCCTGTAAAGTTGTGTACCTGTCCCTTGGTGGACAGGTGGAAAGGGTATGGAAGGAGGGATTCTGAAACCATCATGAGACACAGGCATGAGGAAAAAAACAGCTTTGTTACCAAATCTCATAATCTGGTAATACAAGTTTCAGAAGCAACTGGCAGCCCCTAAACAGAGGCCATTTCACATGTCCTACTCACACAGAACTGCATGTGATGCATCATAAGCAGACCACTTCTAAATATCATACAAAGATGTATTCTGAATATTTTGATCTGAGCTTATGCTAGTGGTCAGCAGAAGAACAAATAAGAAATGTTACTTGCTGCACAGAATTTTATTTTTGCCTTTGAATTAGTATCCAGGAAAGATCAGGCATGGTAAACATAGACCCTGTGTACATGGAGCTACTATTACTGACGGCCCATATTTTGACTACATTTTATTGGAACTAATATCTAGTCCTTGGTGGTTTGTTGGGGTTTTTTTGTCCTCCTCAACAGAAACAAGTCTGGAATATTCATTCTTCTGCATTCTATTCTATGTAATGGTCTCTTCAAAAGATATTCTACATATCTCTTTCAAACATTTATAAAATTACTTGTAAACATCTTTTTTCTCCCCTCCTGCCCTCCCACCCCCAAATCAGATGTAAGTTTACAAGATTTTCAGTAGGCCATTCTTTTCTATTCTTGCTGTGTTTGAAAAGATAATTGAACTTTTCTCCAAAATGAAAAGAATTCATTTCTTTACATTTATGATTGAAACCAGTTTTAACACGTGGCTGTACTTGCAAATTGGCACCTCTTCAGAACAGACAGTTCCCAGTGTGAAACTGAAGTCTTGCCCACTAAACTTATCGAAAGACACTCTACTACTATAAACCAGATGACGACTTCTGCTCGTTCTGGTTTTAGCTTATTAGAAGTATTACATTAATTAGCATAAATACTTACAATAAGAAATCACTCAAATTGGCATTTACCAAAATTAAGAGGTAGCCACGAGTTCCTTCTCCCACTTCAGGATGACTACTTTCATGTTCTCATTCTCTTTCCCCTGGCATAAAGAGAAAGTGACCACTAGAATTGATGTCATGTTACTGGAATAGAGATCCTATTCAATGACGACTCAAAAGCCCGGTATTTTATTCACAGGATAACAACTTCCCTCTAGTCTGCATTAAAAAGGCCTCAATAGACTACTTGGTTGAATTTTGACCATCACATGTTAAAAATGTACATACAGGTGAAATGGAAAAAGTCTAGAAGAGCAAGAAGAATGGTAAAAGACTTGGAAAGCACTGCGTCCAGAGAAAAGTCCATGCTGCTCAGTCTAAAGGTAAAAATTAAATTCTGTGAATGAGAACAGCATTTCAATAGACTGTTGCAACAAAACTAACAAATTGCTTTACAAGACAGCAGAAGGAAGTACCAGAAACTGGTCTAGCACAGATTAAAAAAGATTTAAGTCAGGTACTATCTTTTTAACTAGACAAGCTATTAAAGCCACAGGAATAAACTACCTAAAGATTGTTACAAAGTTTCCACTCTTAGATTATGTATGCCCTGCCAAGACCAAACACATTCAGTCACTGTTGCGCCTCACAGAGTTCAACGGCAATTATCTCGCATGGAGTTCCCTGTAGCCTCCCATTCCTTCTCCCTTTGCGCTCCTTTAACACACCCTCAATCCTGCCGACCCAACTGTTTGCGGGTCATGCCACAAACAAAATTCAGAAGCTGACCATCTTGAAAAGCACACCTCTGTTTTCACAAGCCGTGGGACTCCTCTGGGTTTTGGCATGAGATACCTGTTTGTTTTCAAGCTAGGGGGCTTTTCAGGGTTCAACAACCCTGCGAAGTTCTTAAACCAGTAGACCCTGCAGGCGATGAGGCGCAGCACAAATAGTCAAAGCCCACGTCACTAAATAGTGTACTGTAGAATGACTGTGTTAGCAAAAATCTTGGACAACATGAGGATCTTATTTTCTGATGCTTTCTTAGGGAAATAGCTGCTTTTTCAGACCTTGTTTTGACAGCACCTCAAGTCAAGCGTGCTGTCAACTCTTATGCCCCTGACACCATACAAACGGCAGTGTGTCTGTTACACTTTAGATGGCAATCTGTGCATGAACAGTAAGAGTTACAAAGGAAAGACACACACATTGTGTGTTCATGAGTTTATACTATGCTTATTACTATGCAAACACTGTTCTTCAATAATTTCAGAAAACAAGCACAAAAAAAATTATACATGAGGATCCTGTTCAGGATTTTGGACTTTGTGTTGGTTGTACCTAACAAATCTCTTCAAAGGGAAAGATATGCCAGGACAGAGCTTTGTAAGAATACCATTATTTGTGATTTTTTTCTTTTGCTATCTCTTGCACACTCTTCTTGTTCAAAAGCAAGATAGCACGTTTATCGGGAAGTCCAAAGCGAAGCTACATGTAATGTCTTCCCCAGGCAGCAGGGAAACGTCCACTCCCAACACAGGTGTACGTGCCCACGCTTCAATACATTAACCCAAAGTATTGTGTGAACACAACAACCGGCTGGGCCATGTTAGAAATCAGATCCTTGAAGTGATCCAAGCTAAGAGTAACTCAAAAAAAAAAAAAAAAAAAAAAAAAAAA
>Ga0065711_1033925_pt1 | contig 24572 bp, 13 predicted proteins | sample Hoacrofraction12_FD_59098 | JGI IMG/M metagenome (GOLD analysis project Ga0065711, IMG submission 59098) | Hoatzin crop microbial communities from Cojedes, Venezuela - Epithelial fraction 12 v2 (version 2) | ecosystem: Host-associated > Birds > Digestive system > Esophagus > Crop | place...
TCCGTAGCCTATCTACCTCTTCTCTTAGCTCTGCCACCAGGCAGAGTAGATAGTCCACCTGGTCACACCTTATGCACATATTCCCTTTGCTACTGTCCGTTTCCAGTGCTAGCTGGTGGCACTCGCTGCACCCAGAGACCTGGACAGCTGTGTGCTTCCTAGGGACCTCAGTCTGGGCTGCAGCTTCCTTTCTGACCACCAGAGAAGAAGCAGCCTTCTGACGGCGGGGTGCCATGGCTGGGCTTCCTTCCTGCAGATGAGTTGCCTGAGCTTGCCTTGGGAGCCTCCTCCTTCCCTGCATGCCCTGCCTGCGTGAACTGCTGCGCAAACTGCCACGCCACTCCCTCTGACGCGCCACACCCTGTTTGCCCACCCTGTTCGCCGCGCTCCTGGTCACTCACACTCCCTAGGGTTGGCTCTTGTACTCAGGAGGGTCACGCCTCCGTCACCGCTGACTCCGCCCCCGCTGAGTCAGAGCTGCCCGCTCATTAGGAGCTGACTCCTGCCTGCTCTGAGGGGGAGGGGGGGCTGGGGTGCCTTCTCCCTCCCTGAGCTTTTGACTGCACGATACTGCCGCTGTGGGAAAGGGTCCCCCGGCGCGGTTGTCCACTCCGGAGCCTTTCACCTCGGTGGCTTCGCTCAAATGGCGAAATATATTTTTATATATATATATTTATATATATATGGTGAAATATATTTATTATATATTAGAGTATCACAAGGCTATGACACTTCACGGCACTTTTGTAATGGCTCTGCTGTAAGCCCAGTTTAGAGCATAGAAGTCAGTGCAGCTTGCTTTGTCTGGGGAAGCCCTCTGAGCTTTTATGGCTAAATTCAGCGGCATCTACTCTAGCGAGGCTTTGCCAAGACCACTACCTTAGGAAATCTTTTAAGCATAGACCAAGCTTAACAGATGTTTGCTGGCTTCTAATGAGATGAACTTGGCCTCTTCCAGTCACCAGTTTCCACATCAAATTCATCACTCTATCAACTTCTAGGTTAGACTACGTCCCTTAACATGTTTGTACACTGTATCATACAAAGGGGACTTAAAGTTACCTAGAACTGTGACTGCAGTCTTGCCTTGTAAATAGCCAGATGAAATTATGTCTTTGTGACAGCTGGCAAAATCAACTGTCTCCATGCACCACGAAAGTCTCTTCCATAGAAGAAATTATACTGCCTGAGGTCCGGTGGTGGAAGATATTTCTGATGCCAGTCACATAACAGGAGAGCGCAATGGCAGGCTGAAGACAAGGCGTTTGTCTCACAGGGCTTTCCTTCCTCAGGATTTAGTATTAAGTAGCAATTCGAACAAGAGAAGCCTAGCCCTTCCCCAACCTTGATCAGTACACTAACTATTAAGATAGTCATGCTTAGTTCTCTTTCTATCAGAAACTAGAAGCATCTCACCTAAACATCCCATATACTCAGATTCTTAAAATGGGAAGTTAGAAATGCAAATCTAATACCCTCGGTAAGAGTCAAGACTTGAACACAGACTTCCTCTGATCACTAATCCTCTAAACACCTAGCTGTTGAATAAAATAGATAGCACTTTTCCTCTCCTGTTTTGTAAGAAAAAATTGGCATAAATTTCTAACTCTAGGCAAGAGTTCAGAAATGTATTTTGGAGATTTTCACATCTGTTCAACTCACATTAAAGGACCAGAATGTCAGAAACAGACGGGATTCAAGACTCATCCCCCTCTCTTCAGTAATGGCCAGTCTGAGTACAACCTATAAGCTTTGGTCATTTCTGTGGTGGACCCTCTTTCCCAAGCGTGGAAAGAGGTGATGAACTTCATTCTGGGTTGGAGATTCCACTACACAGCAAAGCATCACAGTACCAAAGCCTCTAACCTGTAGCCACTTGCAAAAATTACCCAACACGTTCTAAATTGAATCTGCCTTTACTGGTTCAATTTTTGAAACACACTCTACAATTCTAGAAAATCATAAAAGCTCAGGAAAAAAAAATTTTCATTGTGCAGTACTTGCATATTTCAAGTAGTGAAAGCTGTAAATGATGCACATGTTGGAACGACAATAAGACAAATAGAAGCTTTCACTGGGAAAATGCAAACCAGAAGACAGATAGCTTGTTTTGCTTTAGGCAAAGCATGAATGCAAACATTTAAACTGGAGAAACTCTCCTTTCTTCTGTGGCCCCTCTGAGCCATTACATTAATTACTTGGAACTATTTACCTACTTCCCTTCGTTTAGGCCCCAGGTGCAGATACTCTGGACACTGAAAATTATTTTTGTTCTTTTCACTAGAGTGAAAAAACAATACATGGAAACACTCATCTTTTCCTTCCTGAAGTCCAGGAACATGAGGAGAGATGGCATCTTAATATATATTTTGGGCTTGTCTGTTTTTTAGCACCCCATAATGAAACATGAGAGCAGTAGGGGGGTCAGTGATATTTCTTTTTCAGAATACAATGAAAATATTTGTTTAGTTTTGTTGCAATAGCAGGGGCAGCTGGCAGTGTTTGCACTTACGTGTCTTCTAACACTTCACTGAAGAGATACCCATAATCTTTGAAGAAAGACAAATATCTCATTTTGCAAATGTGCTGAATTGTGCTTATGCAGTGGCTCTGACAGCCTTCTTTTGTGATGAGAATGTTAACCTGTCTTTGAAACATGTCCTTAAAGTATGACCAGCCAGATCCAGGCACATGCTTTTCCATATGTGAAGCTAGAGAATTAACAGAGGAATTAAATGTTTAGAAAATAAACAATCAATCACATTAGAAAAGTAAAGAAAAAAAAAATCACAGCTGAGGGTCAAACCCTACATTTCTAAACTGACAGCAAAGAGTATCAGTCTCAATAGCTATGATTCTTTTTGGCAAAATAACCATATCTCAAAGCTCTTGCTTAGAGTTTCATTTCCAACTTCTCTCTGGGAGAAAAAAAATGAATTAAACCTCTTCTTGTGCTCTTACTGAGAGGTTCTTCTGCTCTTATTTTGGAATACAAACAAAGTACTGTGGGGCACTGACTACACAGATATTTTTAAATAATGATTAATAAAATCTATGGCTGTTTGCACAAAGTGTATTCAACTTCTCCCTTCCCAATAAAGAATGTCAGTCCCAGGGTAGCGCAGGTCATCAAGCGGTGGCTACTGAGTCTGGCTCACCCTGTCACAGCTGCCTGGCAGCGGGCCCACCCTCCGGAACAGCCAGCTGGCTCTGCTCTGCATTTCAGCTTCCTCCAAGTTTGCATGCAGACTTGTGAAGCAGCTGAGTTTATTTTGCCCGATCGGCTTATTTGTTGTCACTCCAGAGAGGTTTGCCATTGCCTTGACTGCTGCTGATACAGTCAGTTTGCACTTGGAGTTTTTAGCATGGCCTCTCCACTCTGTCATTTCTGCTGGTCTGCACTGGCTCTCTAAAAGATCAGATCTGTTTCACAGATTTTGTTAATTTTCAAGTCAGTTCAGCACTTCTCTGTTCTGATCCTATTGCTTGTCCAGAGGCACAAGTTGCTTTTCTCACATTGCTAGCTTCTGGACCCTGGCAGACTCAGACTATGAGAAAGACAAATCCTTCCTCTGCTTTCCCTTATATTCCAACTGCATACCTTCAAGCTACTAGGGTGACCCTTCATTCAGAAGGTCTTGTTAGAGCATAGACACCTATGTTCATCATTAGTGACATATATATTTCTGACTAAAGTTTGATAACTCCCTCGTAGAACTGTGACCAATAACAGTGCAAACAAAACCAACTCGTTCTATGTTCATCTTCTGATGTCAAAAGAAGAGTATAAGTAGCATCTGCCATAAAAACAAAACTGAATTCTAGGGTGTAAATCCATGCATTCAAGGATTTTCAGAGGCAATCTTAGGACTAATTCACTGTTAAAAGTAGGAGAGTACACTCAGAACAAAAAGATTATTTTCCAGAACATCTGTCTTTCTTTAAATGAAAAAATATTATATATGCCCAAAACATGCAGAAATTTTCTTCCTATTCCCAACTAATAATCAAGTGTTTTTCTGGAAAAGAAAGTTATTTGGCCTAGTGAATATGAGAAGGTATTGTAATTTAACTATTCAGTCATATTTTTAATCTAACTAGATTAATACCCTGTTGCATTTAGTTACCTAGATCAGGGAAGGAGATATTTTGTAAAACCTGATTTTATTATCTGATCTTTCTTATTGTATGCTGGCTTCTTATTCAACAGGACAGCACAAAAAACTTTTGTAGTGATATTCATTGATTCACGTAACCTCATAATCTTAGTTATTTACAGTCTCAGCTCAGTAGCACAGGTTTTCACAAATCTGTCACATGCAAATCTCTCCAAATTGTTTTTAATCACTCTCAACTTCTGGATTTTTCCGTGATTGGAGTATCCTTACTGGGATATGAATTTGAATGAGATAAAAGGGTCCATTCCCAGACTTCCACATCTAGGGGAGATGAATTTAAGACCTTGTCGTTGAGTCGATGGTGACCTCTCTAAACTGGGTTACTGGTAAGTGCAAGAGAGATCATTACTCCAGTGACTTCAGCCACTCCTCTCAGATTTAAACGATGGTATTCACAGGCATAGGAACAGACATTTGGCTGTTTGAACAGCTATTTCTGTTCACTTGTAAGAGTGTCAAATCAGATGCAGTCATACCTACTGGCTAGGTGGTATAACAATCACTTATTCACACAAGCCATGGCCATCATCACATCTCCATATTGCATACTTCCTTGTAAAGGCACTAACAAATTTCATTCCAATGCTCTTCCAAACTACACTAGTTAATAGAGTCATCTCATTTAGTATGAATTATTTCGTATTCAGCTGGACTCAAATTCATCTTCTTTAATAGGGTCTTTGTGACCTTCCCAAATCTTGTTGCAGCTTGTCAGGAACTTCTTCCATGAGAGTAGTCCATGTCAGCAGTTAGCACACTGAAATTTGCTGGCAGGTAAATTTATTATGACTGAAGCCTAGTCAGGATGGCATTTGAGCTCATGCCCACCTTTGGTGAGCGGACATAGGTAACTTCCTGAAATGGGGCCTCTATCACCTCTAAGGATGAGCAGCTGCTGAGTTGAAAAAAGTGTAAAGAAATCCTCCAGTCTGGAAATGTTTTGCATTCCCTACGCAATATCTAACACTCAACTAATTCTGCCTATACTGCATTCACACATTCTGATTCAAATTCCTGTTAAACATGGTGTCTAAAAACTCAGTCAGGATTAGTATGGAAATATAAAAAGCAAATATATCTGCTGAACAATTAATTTTAAATTGCAGTGTTGTGTTGGAGACTTAGTGATTACATTAAGCATGAAATCTATGTGATTCATGCTTATTCCTGCTATTTCTGATTTTTGCTTCAAAAGGATTTGGGCTGATTGTGAAGGATGTTACTGAATTCTTCTGTGTATATAAAATGGAAGTTTGAATTTTTGAGGGATGTAGAGTGTTATCACTGTCATAGCATTCGAGGGCAGAGAGCTAAAGAGCCTGAAAGATGCTTTCCCATAAATACAATATTCTTCAGGCACAAAGACTTGGGAAGGAAACAATTCCTTCTAATTAGGAAAGTAATTTTAAGCAGAAAAAGATGTAAAAGCTTAAGGACTGTTCTTGTCAGAGATGTTTTTGAGAAGAATTAGGGCAATGGAGGATTATTGTTTTGTTAAGCCTTTGACTGAAATCTCAGACTTTCATCAGTTCTCTAGCAATGATCTAAGGCTCAAACACATCTCCAGAAAAAAGATCTTGGAGAAATAAAATAAAAATAATAAAAAAAACCCAACAGACTAGGATTTAGCTTTTGGCTATTTATAACTCCCAGTTGAGAGCCAAGAGGAAGTTTTTTCTGTCATCACTCTGTTACTTTTAAAAACAGAGGGGAAAAATTTTTTCTTTTGATTTCTCAAAAAATAGTGTTAGTTACTTGAAAAATTCCAGACCACAGCATGAAAGATCCTTTAGAGGAAAACTCCAGGGTTGTTGTTTAGACGCTGCCCTGAGTATAATCAAGATTAAAGCCTTTAATGAAGGCAAAGCTTACTTATCTGATCAGATCCTAGCATAATGTTCTAGCACGTGATATTATGCTGTATAAGTTACATAACTTTTTGTTTAAGAGCATACTTTACCTTCAGCAGCACAAACAGCATTTTTAACCTATTCAGATCTTTGAGAAATGCAAACAGATTTGAAGAAAAAAAATTAATATTTGTTAACAAAAGAAAATCATACCTTTCTGTGACTTGGTTAAGGCAAAAGCAAGACAGGAGACTAGTAAAGAGGATCAGAGAACGTGGAAATAAATGTTGACAGGCTTGTGCACTGGCAGTTTAAAATCACATACTATTAAGCATTAGCTTTCTGCTTGTTTGCCCACAAGATTGCCTTTCCCTAGTAAAGGCTAGGGATTACCCACAACTCATTTGTGTTTGCAGGTTTTCTGTGAGTATTTGTGGGTACATCCTACCATTTATCAGCCACAATGCACGGAGGTCACAAGTCCCCTGCCTCATTAGAAGACAGTGAGCCAACTGAAAAACAAGTCCCTTCTCCCTTGGCGCATCTGAACATATGGTGCAGGATTCATATGCTTAATTTTGAAACAGTCAGATCTGGGAAGAAGCTATGCAGTTAGGCAAAAGGTAGTTAATACAATTTCAGATATACAGAGTCACAGAGTTTTCCTGTTCTGACAATAGAATTGGTGGACTACAGCTTCAAGCTTTTTAGGGTTTCTCACACACTGAGAAATAAATATTAAAAGTTACAATATTAAAAGCTTTAGTGGAACAATAAAAACAGAAGCATAACCCCACTCCAATGTGGAAACATCTCTAAGCTTCACAAAATCATCAACTGAATATAGAGTGCTTGCGTACTCAGCATACCATGATGTAGGAGCATTGTGTCATCAGGGCATTTGTTACTGTCAGACAACACAATGACAGAAGAGAAGGTGGTTGCTTGACTCCTTATATGTCTCATATAAAGTGATCTAATATGTCGAATTAAACAATTGTTTAGAAGTTCCACAGTACAGGCTTGCATCATTTGCCCTTCCACAGCTTACAGACATAGTCTGAGTATGGGTGGTGCTGGTTGGTGTCACGCCATCAATTTCACCTTTTGCATTGACATGAAAATATGGTGCCAAATCATGCAGTTCAGACTGCTTTTTCCTGAGACAGATTTTTTTTTTTCAAATATTTACATACAAGAGTTGAACTTTTCACTAATCTGTTCATCCTTTTGCACAGGGAAGCTGCTACTGTGTCTTGAGTAAACTATCATTCTGTACAGCCTTTTCCAGACTAAGGAACTGCTGTACTTTCATTCAGCTTTAAAAAGAAAAGAGTCACTAAAAAACTTTATACTTGAATGCAGACCTTAAGAGTTTTGTTCAAAATGGTCCTCCAGAGAACACAGTGAAAACAGTATCTCTTGGGACAGCAATGGAGAAGCTTTCATCAGTATTGAGAAACCAAATATTCATCGCTTCTGCAGTCAAGTAAATTCTCACTATTTTGTGGCACCATATATTTGTTCAAAATAAAATTACTTCTGGTTTTCTTCATTATTTTTTTTCCCCCCCAAGATGTCACATTCCCTGATGCATATTAAATTGATTCTCGTTGACTGGAAAACAGTAAAGTTAGCCAACATGGAATGCCACTTCATTGGCAAATAAAAGGACACTCCCCTGCATCATGAGATGGTCTCATACCCATGTAAATATTGTAGTAGAATGGAGAGCAACACTTCGCTGTCTGCTTAATGCTATGAGTTCAAATTTTTGCATGAGGAAATGGCCAAAAGAGGATATTTAAACAGTACTTCTTACAACTAACTTTCTTTTCTGTGTCAGATATATAAACTGATAACTTTATTATATTCTTGACTAACAAGCTAGAATGAGGGTTTGAAAAGCTCTTCCTACCATTTTTGCACAATGAAACCATAATACTTGACAAGGAATTGTTTCTGCAGCTGGAAGAAGGGAGGGGGGAAAAAAAAGAAAAAGACAACATTGAGGTAGAATAAATGGAACAGACATTTTTCTCCCTCTTCACCAGCTGTACAGAGTGCTGGGATCAAGAGTGCCGCATTCAGTTACTTCCTTCCATAACACACCAAGAAGCAGGGTAGCCAATTTTGTTGTCCAGCTCCAGAAACAGATGCGATTTGAATTACTATGCACATGGGCACAAATGCATATGCAGATATAGACATACATATATGTACCCTGCTTATTTCCACATGCTCATACTTGATTGAGAAGGCCTACCTGTAACTTTCTCAGTCACCCACAGGCTGTAAGCAGTTCAAGCACAGCTCCAGGGCCAGGGTTATCCTTTGTCACCAGGAGAAGGGCTGTGATAATGCACAATTAGTCCAAATCCCCAAGAAGAAGCAAGACAGCTGGGACTACTAAGCCTGGCATCACTGGATTTTAGTGATCAAGTTGTGCGCTGGAGTACAGAGACACCTGGAAGACATTTCCTGCTCATGAACTGATCTCCCTCCCCCTTCCTCTCAAAGATAAGTGTGTGTAATGTGGCTTTTGGCCACAGTGAGTTTTTCTGGATTTGTAATGTCAGGAAGGTTTGCTTTAAAGGCACAAATCCAGGTTTTTCCTTACATATAAAACTTCAAAAGACCATTTTTTTCCTTCTGATGCTCTTTTTTTTTTTTTCAGTCTCTTCTGACTTCAGATTTTTCCAACTCTGAAAAAGTCTTTGCAATTTCATCTTGAAACTGGCAAATGAACTTTAACAGACTACAGACCGCTTAGGTACTGGCCTGAGCTTTCACACTGCCAATGCCAAAGCCACCAATTGTTGCTTTCTAGAAATACTTCACTAACATATAACAGGATAAGATTTACACACCCCCCATCCACCTTAAATACTTGAAGTTTCCTTGGCTGTGCAAAGTAAGCACATATTTTGTCCATGAAAATGCCTTTGAGCAGTATCTTTTTTGTCAGTTAGGTTTCTCTTGTGCATTATAATTCTTGCCAGGAAACATCTCCTGACTGTTGTTTTTTTTTTTGTCTCTGGAAGCATTTCATTTGGCAGAATAGTATCTCTGTTTTAGATATTGGTCAAGGTGTTGCTGCCTCTGAAATCAACAGGAGCCACCAAATTCTAAGATGCCAGAATTTCTCGCCTCCTGTCTTTAAAACCACTTAAGACTAGAAGCATGCAATGCTTTGTCAGTTTGAAAATGCTCCAGCCTTTTCTTGATATTTTCTATGGCACTGTTGGTCTTAGAAAAACAAATAGCAGTGGTGGAAAACTCTTGTATTTCTGACACATTTAGGCACAACCTCCAAATAATTAATTTTCTTTTCACTAAAAGAAATCTCTGAAGTCTAGAAATTTTTGAAAATAAATTAAAAAAAGCCAAATGTTTGGAGGCCAATAAAAATGGTTTTGTGAAGTCTCATACAAAATGTCACTCCTACATCTTCTTCAAGATTTAGACAAAGTTACCTTTTATCTAAAGGCATTTGTTTTAATGTCAAATTAATTAGTGTTACATTATCATACTGTTGCAGTAGTTGTAAGATTTTAATAATTGATTTTCATATCTTAACCAGTGATCTATAACTGCCAGATCTGAATTCAGGCTTAGCCTCCAAGTCTTGCTGGGGAAGGTAGGACTTCATAGGAAAGTCACACTGTCACTCTTTAGAAATATAAATGGTAACATAATGTATAAGTGGTCAGAGTACAGCAAGGGCTGCCTCCTACCAAAGGAGCCAAACACAATGCTACAGCCAACATGGCAGAGGCCTCACAAGCCAGGGCCCTATCTCACAATACCAGAGCAAGAGAGCATGGAATGCTCAGGGGAGGCAGCAGGGGCTAAACAAAAGTCCAAATACCAGGCAAGTTTGCAGTGGCAAGGCAGGTCCAACATCAAGGCAGCCAGTCTGCATGTCAGGGTCAGTCCAAGAATCATCAGGTAGGACCATCACAACAGCCAGAGCTGAGATGAAGCTGGGAAGTCAGTCCAGCTCATGATCCGATCAGCAGGGTGCACAGCCAAGCACAGGCACACCTGAAACATAACTCGGGCAGGGACTGAAGGCCCAGGGCTGAGCTTAAAGGAAGCTGAGCCCATGGCAGGGGCAGGGGTGTGGGTGGAGGCCACAGGTGAGGCTGGCCAGGGCCATTAAGTCCTATTGGTGCACTCAGGCCCCCTGACACAAGTCAGTAGAACATCCAATCTCATATTTTAATACATAAGCAAGAAGAGCAGAGAATTATGATTGTGGTTTGACCTGTGCTGCATTTTCTGACCCCTGAGTGCCTGATTTCTCAACCACGATATTACAGTAATGCTATGTCTACCCATAGTTTATATAAACACAGAGTATGTTAAACAGCTGATTTATGATGTGATACTTTTGTTTCCACTGAATTCTAGACCATCTGTGCACTAAAAAAATTCTAGACTTGGAAAGAATATCTGATCTATTCAGTTCTTTCGCTAAGTAGTTACAGATACTCCTGGAGTATTCTTCTGTATGTACTTTGACATTTATATTTCATTCATTTTTTCATTGCAACTAAGCATCTGTTGGATCTCAAGGCTTGGTTGATAATTCTGTACTTCTGAAATGTCTTCTTTGCTCATCTTAAACTTTAAAATGTTCTATTTATGTGCTGTTCAAATTGTGAAAATAATGCAGACTTTTTTCCCCAAGGCTTAGAGTTGCTATAGCAGAGTTTCAGGTCACCTGATTTCTGAGAAAGAGTTTAGTCCATGTCTATTGATAAGCAATGTTTTCTTGTTCATCTTCCGTAGCTGAGGTAATACATACTGCTACCTCGTATTCTGGGACACAGAGCAGGACATCAGCAGCATTGCAAGATACAATTAGAACAGGCATTCTGTACTTCATGGAATAACTCCTGATCAGTGTGTGATGTGTCCAGTTGGCTAACTGTATCCCCCACAATATAATTAAGAAAGTGCATGATTCTTCTGTTGGCATAGAGAAGATTCAAAGCATACCAACTTCTACAAAGTCCTCACTGGGGAAGTTCGCGCAGAAAGGATCTAGTTCAGTGCCTCACATAGAGGGATTTGATCCCAACAGGTTGTTTCATTAGTTACTGCAGCACAGTCATTTGCTTCCCTAGTTCTGGCTGGCTAAGACTAGAAGCAAAAGAAAAACAACAGGTTTTTTTTCTAGGTGAAAAGAGTGAATATGGAAGAAGTTAAGAGCACCTGTGCTGGGTCAACCCAAAAGCCGATCTAGCTCAGTATCTTATTTTGAACAGTGGTCAAGAGTGGGTGCCTTGCAAGAGGCTTTTCAAGTTTTCCTTGCAAAAATTATTTTCTCCATGCCTCTTCGTCAGAGAATCACAGTGGACAGGACAATTGCATAAAAGCTAGTAATTCATGTTTTATGCAAGATAAAAGGGATCCAGATCTTGCTGATAAAAACAAATAGCGTTGTTGGCTTCAGTGCCAGTTATCTCTGCTGAGGATATTACCCAAAAATTTTACAGAGAAAGAATTGTCTAAATTTAAACATTACTCCAGTAGCCATATCAGACTTTGTAATCTGTCTACTTTTGATGTCTCCTAGCAGGTCATAGCACTGCTCTGTTTCTAGTCTGACACTTTGTTTTGGTTTCAATAACCTAGTACCAATTAAAAGGTGCAGAGCAACATCTTTTTAGAATGAGGAAGGTTTGATGCTAATAAGCATGTTTAGCCAACACTTTGCTGAGCCATGGCTTTCTTCTCAGCCCATACAATATGATAAAAAACAATTAATCCCTTAGCTTCTGGATAAAGGGTTGTGAAAAGCCTGTATAGAATATCAACACAAAAATTAGAAGTCAATGAACTTAAGGGAGATCATTAGGAGAAGAGGAAAAATTCAATGTGGTCACTTGAATAATATCACTGTACACTGTTTTTTTAACTATAATGCTATCAACACTGGAAAAGCTGGACACAGTCTGATAACAGACTGATGCATCTAAAAGGAAGAAAACACTACAGAGGAGGATTCCTGCCCAACATAAAAAAATCAAAGAAATATGTGGGCATGGACACAAACAAACTGCAGTTCACATCTAGTAGAAAATAGAGGGCTCACTGAATGAAAGGGTTAATGAAGGGATTACAAGAATGAACTCCAGGCAGCCAGTGGATTCAATTCCCCTAGATTGTTGGGACAATGCAAAAGCTGCATATCTTTGTCTCTTATAATTGCTTTGTTCATTACCCTTCTAAATCCCCAAAAGAAACAACAAACAAGCCAAGCCCTCCTGTCACACATAGTCTTGCTATTACAAAGGTTCCACTTGTAAAAAACACTCTTGTCTATTTCTGTGCTTTTAAAGATTTTGTTCTCTTACCAAGTTGAAGGTCAACAGAACTCACAAAGAAAATATTGTAATTTGTTTTGCTAGCAAACTAGTACTTTACTGGAGACACATACTGTATCAGACTGTGATAGTGCAGGCTTCATATTTAACCCGAGTCCAATTTAGAATTCTGAAAAGACAGCTTGTTTGGACTTGATGACCTGAAGGGTCTTTTCCAACCTAAATTATTCTATGATTCTGTTATGGGTTTCTGCTACAACTGGTTCAATGTATCATTTAGTTTCTCTTCCAGCTTCTGGGGCAAAACCTGTACACTCCGAATTTCTCTCACATTATCAAATATTGCAAATCTTTTTGCATTTCTCTCCAGAAGTTCAGCAGAGCTTTTGCTTTCCGCAGGCCTGCTGTGTAACATTTTTCCCTACTCCAAAGCCAGTCATTCACCAGTCTCCATCTTCATCAAGCTGCAGTTTCAACTGAGGGAAAGACAATAGGCTGGGTATCATTTGAGGCCTGGTATACTGCCTCTCACCCCACCTTTTCCTCATTCTACTCTTTTTATGTACGGTGCCTAAAATGAGGCCACCCACCAGTACCAGCTGCCAGCCATGTCAGAGATTAGTAGTCAAGTTCCTAATTTGTTTTTCAGTTTGTTGACTTCTGCAGCCCTAAGGATCCTCCCACAGAACCATTACAGTTAGACAAGCCAAACAGACTGATGATCAGGACATGAAGTGGAGCACAAGGGAAAAACTGTGTGGGTCTTAGTTACTGACACCTCTTGCTGGAGAGTGAGTCCAGCATGGAAAATTGTGCTGTATAGATTGGGTCCAGCAGTGCAGGTGTTTTGCGTACAGTGGCAAGACTGCAAATGGCAAGCTGTCCAACTACTACCTCAGGAGGAGTGTCCTAGGTCTTTTATGATGGAGAAATTTTCCAGAGATTAGTCAGATGTCTGTTGATTTTCATACCTCTCAGAAAACCAGCTCAATAAAGGAAGGAATAATTTAATGTCTAGGAATGGAGCAGGAAAGAGTGTTAATTATGCTTGATAAAGTATAATTCTACCACAGGAAAAAAAAATATAGGAGTGTTTTTCTTATTATCTCAAATTAACCCACACATAATATAAATTCCCTGCATCACTGAATCTTCCATCTCTCCATGGCTTCAGTACTTGAACAACATTTCATATGTCTCATTCTGAATCATCAGACTCTGCATCTTCTGATAGGAAACACCAGCAAAATAGCAGAGCTTAAAGAGAAATCCAACCCACATGACAGAATGAGAGGGATTTCTAGAAGCTGCTTATTAAATTCTATTTTTTTAAAATATCGTTGATCTTGGATATGACTTAGAGGTATAATTGCATTCATTCTCATGAAGGAAACAGAATTGCTTCAATGAACTTCCCCCAGAGTTTTCTTCTTTGGCAATAAGATGTCCTGATTTAGCTTCAGTTTGGACGAGGCTGCGTTCTGCAGAAATGTCTATCAATCTGGTAAATTCAGATACACGGCATGCATATTACATGGGTAAACCTATGTATTTGAAGTCAGTGAGCTTAAACTGTGCAACATAATTAGAGGAATGAGCCTCAAATTGCTTTGTCAAAACATTCTTTAATTGCTGGATTTTAGGATTATTGGATTAGAAGATTAGATGGGATGCCTGGAAACCTTAATTTGGAGCATCTAGTAAAGTAAGGCTTCTCATGAATCAGAGTTACAATGTATCTATAAACCTCACAGTTTGTATAAATTGCTGTAATAATTGTTCAAAGATCTTTTAATGCTAGGACAATAGGATACTAACTATGTTTTTTCTGACCTCCCTTCTTTTCTGAGGAACTTACTAACTTCTCCATGAGACTCAATTGCCAACTTTCCTGTAGCCATGGGTGCTATAGTCACTCTGAGCATGGTCTGTGAATCACTAAGCTTCCTTGCATATATGTTACTAAAGGAATCCTGATACTAACCAGACATTACATAGCATTCACCTTGCAGTGTATGTCTATTACTTAATGACATTATGGTCAGTAAGCACCGCTACATTTTTTACGGCATTCTTACATTTACAAGACATACTCTGTTGCCAAAGCATTCTACTTTGGTTAAACAGTGTCTCTGAGTCCCAAAGAACACGGTGGACTACATGCTCTCCTCTTTTTTTCTCAGTGCAATAGCAGATTCACTAGCAAGAACAGAGTCTTCACACATGGCACACATAAAGTTGTTCTGTCATTCTAGCTCATCTCAATTCTAGGGGAGACTTAGTACTTCACACCTAAATGTTTCTGTGATAAAAATTTTTCCAGCTTCTGGTGCTTTCCCTGCTTGGTCCAATATGTCGCACATGGAACTATGAAATCCACAAGAGAGGCTGTCTATATGCTGTATGTATGCATGTGTACGAGTAGAGAAGTAATGTCACAGTGACAAACAGATTACCAAATAAGGAAGGAAACTTTGGGCCCTGGTTCAAATCTCTCTTAAGAAAAATGCTATGAAGTTGGTCATGTCAATATTGAACAGAAATGTCTAGTAAATTCTGCTGGGGGTTCTGAACCGATAGGTTTAGAGTCCAGATGCTTCAAATGGGACAGTTAATGTAATGGTACTACGTGGCTCTTTCCTGAGATGGTTTTGTAAGCATTAGGAAGACGACTTTTCATTAGTATGCTAAAGAGTTTCAAAAGTTATTATTAATACTCTCTCTTCAAGTTTTGTGAATCAAACAGAAGAGGAATTCTGTTCACAAGCAATATGGAGACAGCTGTGCTAGCTCTATTCCCAAGCCATTAACAGAACAGTCGTCAGCACTTCAAAGCACCATATTCCCATATCACTTAGTATTTGCACTGCTAAAATGACAGCATCCAAAATAAAAGCCAAAACACTGAAGTAAATGTCCCAGTATGATGAAGATCATGACTGTCTGAACAGAAGGAACGATGTAGGAAGGTGTAAATCATATTCTTCTTTTCTGGGGTAAAAAACCCCACTGTTTGGTACAATTTTGGCATCTTTTAAAATCAATTGGTATTTTTGTCACTGGTTGCCACAAGGCCAGAACTGTGCTTTTTGGGTCTGACTGTCTGGTGAGGATTTAACATACCTGAATTAGCAGAATTGTATGTAGTGATAGCTTTCATATTTTCAAATTGAAATTGTACAATTAAAAAAGATTACAGTTTATCACTTCCTTCTTTGGTGACAGAGCTCTATCAAAAATAGATGTTTTCACTAAATTCCCACTATTTCAAAAATTTCTATCTGAGGTAGCACAGAACCCTCCAACTTCCTTTGAAATAGTGATCTGTGTTTCTGTTTAACCCAGGACTGATACAAAATGGTTATACTATCAGGTAGCATAAATTAAGTAAACAAATAGCTTGACAGATGTTCAGTGTGATAAATTTTGTGGGTGCCTGCTCACCACTGTTGAACCTAAAAGAAAGTACCTGCAAAAGCCCCTTGCATGCCTAAACTGAAAAGGCAGTCTGACTAAGTCTTGACTAAGAGTCAGAACCAGGGGAGTCTTTATCACCGGCAAGGAAGGGAGCTCTAATGTAGGGCAGGCCATTTGCCGGCATGGCCTCTCAACCTACTAGCAGGGATTGCAAACTTCAGGTTCTGTTTTCCCACATTTTACAGCAATGTAACTATACTGTCTTCAAAGAACATTCCCCACAATCACCAATTTAAGAGTACAGCCTTTCTTTAACCACACATCCTCCTCGAGCACTTATTTCTGTGAGACATTGAAGTAAAACTCATATACAAAAAGCCAGAACACATAGCCTGTAAACAGGGACAGAATTGGATATGAACCACCTCCCACCCCCACGCCCACCCCTTCCCCCGAAGTTTTACTATAAACTGGAGCCCATGAAATCAAGATAAGTCTCTGGCCTGTTCTGAATTGCTCTCACAGGTAATATTATCCCCAAAGAGCATGATACCAACCACACATGATTTGGGGGTCGATAGAACCACTGCTAACTTCATGTCAATCAATCCTTTTTGTGTGCCACTGGCTTTAAAAAGCCAGCTGGCTTTTTTGGCTCCTTTGCCTCTTAAAAGATATACAAGATATAGTTCTAAAGGTTTTTCTGTTCTCAGAGATTTACAGAAAGAGAGAAAACTGCAGAAGGTTGTAGTAAGTGTGTGAATCCTGCCATTTAGATTATAGAAAGATTTTCGTAATCAAAGTATCATTGCCAGAAATAGTTTCAGGTTTCTTTGGTATTTAGAAACCCTTTGCTAAACAAAGTAAAAATTAATGATAAACAAAATCAAGTTTCCTCTGAGCCTGATGTTCTTGCAGCTGCACTCCACTTTTAAGAGTAACCCATTAGCAATTAATTTAGAATGACACTGGCAAGCAGTCCCCAGACTTTAATTAATATCTTTTTGACAAGCTCATAATCTTTCTAGTTAATAAAGTCTCCCTTAAATTAGTTTAACTCTGATTTCACTTACTGTTGTAAGCAATCAGCATCAAATCTACGGTACTTTAGAGTACTTTCTCATTTAAAATGCTTTTAAAAACAGAATTTACAGTTACATTTTACAGAGTAGAAACAGCATTTAATGAAGGTCACCCTCAATCCCGTGGCAGAGTTGGAAAGAATATCTAGGTTCCTGAATGTCCTTCTGTTGTTCAACTGATTAAGCAATGGTGCTGTCTGCTGTCTCAGTATCTTGCAAGGAAAAGATTAAATTATGATTCCAAGCTACATAATTGATTCTTTTCCTTCATGTCAATATCAAGATCTTAGAAAGTTATAGTACAATATTGTAACTATAATATAGTAAATTATTGTCTGTAAAATTTACTTTAATAATAAGTATCAGTATAGGACATCTTAGGGGTCAACTTTTCATTTAGTTTTGTTTTCTTGATGTATACATTTACTTTGAAAACTTTGCCCTTAAAATACTGTATGAGTTTTACCCATATGTCTCAAATACAGAACCAATCTACATGAGGATGTTATGCAGCCACATTATTGTGTCCTGCGGAATAGGAGATAATACTGTGAAATGCAAAAGATGCTGAGATAAAATCTCCTTTGACCTCTTGGTAAGTCAACAACTTTTGTGTAAATGTTCTGAAACACGCTATACATGTGCCTGTTGCATATGTGTATTACGAGGGGAACAAAAAAGAGTCTTTACTCACCTGAACCCATTTTCTTATGTAGGTGCTGTAATGAGGCAATTTTTGATATGTAAGATCACCTCAACCTTTCTTTCTGCTTTGCCTACAAAATAAACTAAGAGGTGCACAAATTACTGTCAGGCTTTGAATCTGATAGGTGTTTTCAGAATTTAGAAAACTCCAGCTACCAGAGTGTAAAGTCTTAAACTGATTACACCTGCAAAGAAAGCAGATCTTTTTGTTTTAAAGCTAATCAATGTTTTGTATCTAAAATAATTGTAAGAAATATCTGTCTAAGCATTGGATGACTCTGCTGTTACTGCCAGGGGAGACTGAAGTAGGAGCATTTTTGAAGGTAATTTTTGCCAAGAGAAGATAGAACAGTTTTAATCTGTTAATTCACAGGGATGGCTTCTTCTAATTTTTACTTTTAATGTAAAATGAAGAATGAGGTGAAAATAGGGTATGAAAAAAACAAAATTTGCGTATTAGTCTCCTCCATCTTAAATAAATGTAAAAGCCCAATTTAAAAATCTGTCTCATTAACAAGAACTAAGATAATCAAGATGGCTGGGAAAGGTCAGTGATGCTATGCAATCTAATTCGGATCCTGAGACCAGAAGACATCTCACCATCTCTAGAAGTCATGAGCAGCCTGTCTGTGTACTCCAGAAGTATTTGTCTAGAACACATAAAACTGAAAATAACATGACCCAAACATGTTCTATAACAGTTTTAGTAGCAATAGGTATCAGTTTGTACCATGACCTTAGAATACTAACTTTGTACAAAAAGACTAATTTTAGGTTGCTGCCTTTTTTTTTTTCCTCTTCTCAAGTCAACATCGGGAAAAAAAAAAAGGACATGAGACAGATACTAGCTAGTGAGGAAAAGTGCAAAAAATGTTTTCAATCAGTAGGAGGATATTCCTTAGCTGAATTTCTACATTTTTTCCTTAAGTGCTTGCTGCCTATGTCGGAATCGACATGCTGAACTAGAGGCCTTATTGCTATGCCAGTTCCTATGTTTCTGTGGCAATGATAATTCCATTCCAGAAGCCACAAATTAGAAAATGGTTTCTTACAATGAAACACCAAATGAAACACAACATGATCTTCCTCCTTTCTCATGCGTGTTAACTGTAAAATGTTCCTTTGTCCGGAATGTGGCTCTGATTACATTTCTTTATCCAAAAATAAACATGGTGCAAAAGAAAAGGATATAGGGAGGGGGGAAAGACTGTCGATGGGCCACCCTCAGGAAAACCTCACAAGATCTACTGTCTGTCTGTGCAAGCCATGGAAGAGCTAAGGAAGTGATTCCAGCTTGGTGGTCTTATTTTTAATTAAAACAAATGAGGCTCTTTCAGCTGCTGCAGATAAATATTTGATGAAAAGAGACAGGGACAGATGTCAAAAAAGTGTAGTAAATAAAGAATAAGACCAGAAGACCAAATGTTGCAACAGCATTTTATATACAAAAAAAAATCACTTTACAGATTTCTGTTGAACATCTAATTTTACTAAGATCATTCCAAAAGTGGGAAGACTAATTCTTCATATTCATTTTGAAAAAGTAGAATGAAAATACAAATGCATATAGATAAAGAAAAGTTTTGCGTCAGCTTGTTGCACATTATGTGCTTAAACAAAACAGTTAGTTCTTGGGCCATTGATGAGACAGACTTCAAAGTCATTTGTATACTTCCATGAGAGTTTATGTTGATTTTAGATTGACTAGTAGAGTTTTTCTCCAAAATATGTGCTAAGGATGCACAGTGAGAGAAGGTGCCTGGCAAAATATAACAGCAACATCCCTATTGCAATATTCTGTCATAACATTTGTAAGTCATGTCCTTTATGAATGGTTAATTTTAAAAGGTGACTGTGGTCCCGTTCAACCTTTTCCTGTAGTCACGGTTATATTTACCAGTACACTTGGATCTAACTTCAAACTCCACCTTGCTCTCAGAGGGGATTTACACAAGATGACCTCCAAAGGTCCCTTCCCACTTCAGTTAGTCTATGACTTGATAGCATTGGGTCCAGATTTAGTTTACCTTTTAGCAAATCCATTTACACCATTCTATGAAAAAAAAAAAGATCTAATGGAATTAAGTTAAAAATAGGCCATAAAAGAAAGCTGCATCATGAAATAGAGGAAAAATCTCCGTAGCTGGATCTTTCAAGATTAACATCTTCATTGTTAGCATTATATTGGCATTGCCTGCCAGTTTAAGGTCTGATCTTGCCATTCCTGGGTAAAATAGGTATTTCCATTGAGTCCAATGTGAATTATACATCTCAATGTGAAAGAACTGATTTTATAAGTAGGCCTTACAAAACTGTAGAGTGAGTGCAAACCACAGGAGTTTCAATGGGAATATTTAAAGTGACACCAACATTTTAAAATAACATAGTGATTCACAGGTCACAGGAAGCTGGATAAACTGGTATAATCCAAATTCAATGCTGAAAATATAAATACTAGAGATATGAATGAATGGAGTTCTGAAATATAAACCTGACTCTGAAGATGGTTAAGAAGAAAAAGTAAAAAGTTGACTGCAGTGCGTAAGGGTCTGCATGGGGACACTATAGAGCTACAGCGTCCAACAATAGGCACAGGCGAAAGCAAAGCAACATCAGGTGACATAAAACAAAAGTTAAACAAGCTCAGATGAGAGATGAGGAACAAATTTGAAACACTGAAGAAAAGTAACCTTAGATTGCAGTGAACTTTCCATAAGTTGTGGTAATTAAATCAACCTAGAATTCTAATGACTATGTATTGGTTAAATTGAGAGATATGGACCTCTATAAAAACTACAGGAGGTACTTTGCAGCTTGCAGAAGGTCAAAATAAATTATCATAATTGTCTCTTCTGGCCATAGCACCTGCGAATTTGTAGTGTTCAGCATAACACTGTATCCCAAGCCTCTTGATGTTTTTTGAAGCTGACAAAAAACTGCTAATCCATGGGTCAAGCAAAATACCTGCCCTTTCTGATGTTGCATATTTCTGACAAAAAAAAAGTGGTAGTCTCAAGTGCAAAACAATCAGACAGGTAAAGTTTAATTTGAGGATCAAACCTAAAGAACTCCAACCTTGCTTGGCACAATTTTGAGTGTGTTTTGATGGAACCAGTCTGAACCCAACAAGCTCCCAGAGATAACAGTTGGTCAGTTTCCCATTTCAGAGGCAGTGTGAGAACTGAAAACTTCCGGATATATCACATGGAAATCAAACTTGCAGCAAACAGCAAACTTTCTGATAAAGGCCTAAGCCTAATTCTACTGAAGTTAATGGCAAACCGAGGCTCAAGGTGAAGAACAACACTGAGAACAGTTATAATCAACTCAGTCCCCCATTAGGACAGAAAAAATGTGAGAGGGTGCTTTTCGACTGGTGCCTGGGTTGAGAATTCATGAAGAGTGAGTTGCAAGGATCTCTGACACTGAACTCTTTAAGGGACCCTTGCAGAAGTTGATAACATTTGGCAAGGTCAGTGTGTCCCCAGTTAGCATGGCATTACCATGCCCAGCTGAGAACTTATGTGGACCCTGACAGCAGTTACCCTATTTATTTAGCCTCAAGCTATCTATGGGCTGTCAAAGCAAGCTGCAGCGAAATGGTTGTACTGGAGTGTAAACACACAGAGTGTGGCTGATGAAGTAATAGATAAAATAGAAAATGAGTAGGCAGAGAGGGGACAACAACTTTGCCTCTGTTTTCTAATCATGTGTAAGGACTACAACACATACAATGCTAAATCTATGGCATGTCCCCCCTGCAAGACATGAGAGAGGCAGGGAATTGATATATATGCTGCCTTTGTATGTTTCTGAAGCTGGCTGCAGCTGGAATGTGATTCAGTCTCAGATCAACAAAGAGTGACTACACTGGATTCACATGCACCAGTTGCAGATAAACACTCAAAATACCCGTGCACCACTTCTGTGCTACTGGAGCTATGTCCACGCAGCACTGTCATTTACACAGGCAGAAACTGAGCAACTTTTCTAAGGAACTTTCCTACTATTTTTCAGAGTGCAAAGGAAATGGACGGGAGACATGTTTGGTGTTCCTAAGCATCAGTGATGTGTTTTATAGAGATCCACTTCTGTGCTGGGTGAAATACAAGCAAACAGGAAAACCCACATTTTCTCCAATTCCTTGTTAAAAAAGTTAAGGAGAAGGCCGCATAACAATAATTACGCCTTCCTCTCCTTGACAGATGAGGTTAAGTCAGGCAGAAATGAAAGGACTCACCAAGGTTATGCCACACAGTCAGGATTTAAACTCAGAACTTCTGAACCCAACCCTGGTGTCTGAACCACACATTCATTTTCTTCTCTGTGTTCCCTGACAGTCTTAGGCCATGTGGCTGCTATTGGTGAAATGAGAAACAGGTGCAGATCCATGAACAGATGGGGGACCAGCCCTGGCTGATCTCTGGAGGATAATGCAGGGTTGTTTTCCGGCAAAGAGGATTCCAAAGAACCACAGAGGCAGCACCCCTGCCCTAAAACTGAAGCTGCTCTGCCTCACACTGTGTTATCTCCACTAGCCCAGCAAGTGGGAGTTTTGAGGCATGGTCTGTTGTCTGTCAGCAAAGGACGCTCCCTTACTGATCTCTCAGACTTGCACTATTGACATCTCTGTTTTTCAGGCATGCCTATAAACATTGCAGAAGACTAATTGCAATTCCATTCTTTGCAGTAACTGCAGCCAATGTTTCTAAGCTGCTGAAACATGAAATTTCTTCCCTTGAGTAGACAACTTTGGAATTTCTAACCCTGAAAAAATGCCATTAGTCATATGCAAAATCTTTCTCTGGTAAAATCACTAGTGGTATGGGACAAATCAGCCAGGTAAGATGAATAATATATTTGTTCTGGATCCATAAGGACGGATCTACTTTTAATTTCCAGTTCATGGGGAGCTGATGGCTTACTCCACAGTATGTGGTTAAACTAAGAACTTGGACTGCTTTCTCAGTGAGAGAGTGACAGTAGGTAACTAACAGGGCAATTGCCTGGTTCTAAGCGCAGGACAGAGTGCTAAGGTGCAAAGTACTTCCCTGCCATTTGTGACCCAGAGTTACAGTCCCTGCATGGTACAAGATACATTTTCCCTGCATGTGTCACCTGACACATCAGCCAAAAGTATGAGAGCAGGCATGGCAATCCTCAGTTTCCACAGCTCCACAGAGCACGTATCAAACACAAGATGATAACATAAGCAAGAGGACAGAGTATGTTTCGTCTTAGATATTACTGGTTCCAGTCTTCTCATAGGTTTCTTTTGCTTCTTCCAAAAACACTCATTTAGTGCTGTGTCTGAAAGAGATTAATTGTCCTTGCTAAAGCTGCTTTTACAGCAAAAAATGCATGTCCACTGGCGCCAAGAAACTGAAATAAAGCCTGACTATTTCCTTAGGCTCTGTTTAAATTGGGGGCACAAAACCTGACTTGCAACAATAGGCCAAAACCACATTGCTAACATACATGTATTTTGCTCATGCTAAACTGTAAATCAGATTGGTTGGGAAAATCTATCTTATCCCAGTTTTAGTCAGGTTTTGAAGGAAAGCATTCTCCACATATGACACATAAAATTTAACAGCAAAGACCACCCAGGACACTGGGAATCTCAAACTGCTTGGGCCTCAGGTTCTCTGATTTGCTCTTCTCAGCTTCATGCATGTTCCACCTGAGAGACAAAAAAGAACATTTCCTCCATTTTGAACTTGGATTTATCGTCCAGCCAAACATTCACAAAAGGAGCTGGCCCCAGAGGTGGAATGTTCCCTAACCCCAATTGAAGCCAAGTAGGTATGTTATGGAGTCAGTCGTGACAGCACTTTATAGCAGACAGACAATGAGTTCTGGATCTCATAAGTACCTTACCTCCTGCAAATAAGTTCCCTTCCCCCATTCTTTTGGAAGCATCTCAGTCTGTATTGGAAACAGAGGATGTAATTTATTTTTATCGCCTTCCCTGTCAAACTGGCCAACTGCCACAGGATTCTGCTTTCAGCTGTAGCAAGAGGCAAGAGAATCACAATGAAGAACCATTTATTTCAGTGGCTCCTCCTCTGTTTCCTTATCTTATTTTGAGGCTACCTGCTGTGCTATCTTATCACTCTTTCTAATCCTGCAGAACTTCTCTGCAACTTGACCCCTCAGCAGAAAGAGCTGACCTGCTTAGACCTCCCTGCTTCTTTACTCCTGCTCCCTTACTCGCAGAGCAAGTTGCTCCTTCCTTTGTTACTTTAGGGCTCCTCTTTCACTGCCTGCCCTACCCCCTCACTCCTCCTTTTCCTAGCTCATTACATTGCATTACATTTCCTAGCTGAATGTACATTCAGCTGTGTGGCCTCCTTGGGGTATGCTTAATTTCTCACTGTCCAGCCTGCCCTTTGATGTCTGCTGAAGAAGGATACATCTTCTTTTCCATCTCTTCACATGTGCCTATTAATTACTCTCTTCAGAGAGACTGTTTACTGACTATCACTCTGTTTACAGTTGAATACAGATAAACATTTGGTCTTCACAGTTCCCCCTCTTCTACGCCACCCACCCAGTTTCCTTCCAATTGTTGCAAAATAGATGTCTCCAAATCACTTTATAAAGTCACAGATGCAATGTACTTACGTCTCCACATGCAGCCTGCTGCTCTCAAACACTCTTTTTGCTTCACTTACAGAGAAGTAAAGAAAGCCTTTATATTGGTATTTTTGTCTCCAGTTCTCTAATAAAAAAGAAGCAGTGAGGCTTAACAATTTGACCCTTCTGTTGCATGTATTCCTGCCTTGGGTATTGTAGAAAACCCAGAAAGATCTGTAAGCATCAGACTTCTGACCTGTGAAGAAATAATATGAACTCAGTGTGAAGTATAGAAGAATGCCCACAGAAATGAGAAGGGCTATCCTGTGCATAAACTGTGCAAATGTCTGTGGGATCAAGGGCCCATAGGCAGAGGGAATTTTAGTAGGCTGGGGGGGGGGAATAAAAATTACTCTAGCAAAC
>Ga0065711_1033926_pt1 | contig 24571 bp, 12 predicted proteins | sample Hoacrofraction12_FD_59098 | JGI IMG/M metagenome (GOLD analysis project Ga0065711, IMG submission 59098) | Hoatzin crop microbial communities from Cojedes, Venezuela - Epithelial fraction 12 v2 (version 2) | ecosystem: Host-associated > Birds > Digestive system > Esophagus > Crop | place...
CACCCCCATTAAACTAAGTCATAACAGCAGTTTCAATCGAACACCACTACTGCATTGATTATGGAACAAAGAGCATAATCTCAAAGCTGCAAAACTGCTGCTACACACACTCGCTCTGTGCAGAGCAGCTCACATGATGCATTTTATCATTGCATGATACAATTATCTGTTAGTAGATGTACATCTGTACCATGGCAATAGCATAACCGATGCAGTCAAAGGATATTTTGAGATATCGATGTTTTTCTTTTTGGTTTAGAAATATGATGGGGTATGTACATTTGATCCTCTTATCTGCCTTCCTCTCGGTTTCCATGGCATCCGAAACATGTAAGTCACATTTTAAAAATACTTTCTGATGAGATTTATTCTGTAGAAATGCGTAGGCTGTTCCCAAACTGATCATTTTTGTTAAACCTAAAATTAGCTAGTTTACCTCAAGCCACAAATCATAGCTTAAAAACTAGCTTTATGTGTTTTCTCTGTATGTTAAAGTGCACTGAGTACTGTCCATTTTTGTGACATTAAGTCTGGATTCTACTTCTGCTTCTTGGCGTCTCTGCAAGCAAAAAGAAAAGGGTCTTTTTGAAAGGATTTGAGAGTAGCTGGTGTTCCAGGCCCCAGCTGGGCAAAGTCTCCAAGAGCATCCTTAAATTGCCCTGAACAGGGCATGTGTGTGTGCATCTTGCTGAACCAGGGACGTAACTGGGGGCTGTGCTCACTAAAAATGCTTTTTAATGTCCAGGTTTTGGGGGTGTTAACGCACGAGTGCAACGTAACAATAAGATTTCCCCACACATTGGGGATATTCAAAACAGCAAGCTCTTTCTGACGGGTCAGCTCAGTTGGCTCAGCTATATAATGCTGCCCAGTGACACAGCCTCACATAGCACTCGCGTAGTTCTAGTCTCCAGCTGAGCTGCTTATTTGTTTGAAAAATATTGTAAGATATGTTTTCCCCATATTCTAAATTTTACAATATGAATGCTCAGTTTCAAATGATTTAGGTGTACTAAGAGGCCAAATTCTGCTGAAGAATTTGCCAAGATAATTTTCACTGATGTCACTGAGTATAGATGAGGCCTCTCACTTTCTACGTGTCCCCTCTCCTCCTCTATTTTCTTCTTGAAGAAAGGAAAAATGCATTCCTCCTTTGGTGGGGCAATGCTCCCTTTCCTGACACCCCTCAAATGTCCCACTGTGTTTGCAAGGCTCATGGGTGGGAATGCTGTTAAAATGATGGGCTTGGGGTTAGTCATACCTGATGTGGCTAATTTAGGGGCCTGAATTAGTAAGTAAGGCGACATGTAATGTCAGTGGAGAAGGACCACTTCTTTAGAAAGAACCAGAGCAGAAGCCAAGTGTTCACCATGTAGAGAGACTTACCACCTGATTTGTGCACTTAAGTGTCTGAAGCCAGATGCTGGCAATACTCCCACAAAGTGCTATTTTTGATAGACATTCTCTATTTGGTTTAGCTTTTTGGTTACCTGCTCTCATTTTTGTGCTCCCTTATATACTGTAGCTCCTCTGTCAATCTCAATCTTTGTCCAGTCTCCATCCTTGCTCGTTTTCTCATCTTTCTCTTCTCCAAAGTTCAATTTAGCTTTCAGATTAGCATTTCTGTTTTCAGCAGTCAGTTCACTATTCAGGTTCCTGGGCACTTAAACATCTGTCAAAATTGCTTGACTCAAGTTTCTCTGGACCAGTTTCAGTATTCAAAAGTAGAAATATACTCAGTTAAAAAAAAAAATGTCTTACTCCCAACTCCTTCCTCCTTTTTCTTTTGTGTGAGTGTGTATGGTTTGCTTCCTATGCTTCTTACCTGTCTCTTATTCTTTTCTGGCATCTTTTCACCTTCCCATCAGATTCTTCCTTTCAGTCTGTTGTATTTCTTTTATTTTTTTTCACGTTTTTGTGAACTTCAGAGGGAAGGTCTTCTAGCTTTTGTGTTTTTTTGGTTTTTTTGATGATCCTATCTACAGACTTCCTCCTCCTAGTTTTTTCTTCAGTGAAAGAAAAAATTTTTGATTTCCTTTTTCTATATTAAAAAGGCAGAGCAAGAGCTCTTTTCTGTTGTAGAAATAAATATTAATTACACTGTATAACTAAGGAAAGCTAACTTCATAATACAGCATTAAAACCAGTGCTTTTCTTTGTGTTTAAAGTCCTGTTTTGAATAAAACCAGAATTTCAAGCAAACATTTGCATAAGAAGTTAATTTCAAAAAATCAATGTTTTCCCATTAAAATATCATATTTTTTAGTGTATCTCTTGTTTGAATCTAGGGTAGGTTTATTTTTTTTAATTCTGTCCCATGCATTAATTACTATTTTTGCAAATAAATGGCTCGATAACTCAAGGTAAACAAATTTTTTCTTGAAAAAAATCCAGTGAGAATAAGTTTTCCATATATAATCTCTGAAAACTCAAGAAAGGTAGTTAGAAGCACCTGGCTGGCCTAATGATCCAGGAATACCAAGTTGTCCTCTGTCTCAGTGGGCTAAGGTTTATTTAATCTGAGATTTTTATCTTTCGTTCATTTGCAGTTGATGCAATGGAAGGTGAGGCTTTAGTTATAAAATGTCCTCGATGGAGTTCATCTGTGAAAATCACCTGGTATCACACGGAGAGTAACAAAATAATTCCTGCAGAAGAAGAGGGATCACGAATATTTTCCTTTACACGATTTCTTTGGTTTCTGCCAACTTCTAGAGAGGATTCTGGGAACTACACTTGTGTTATACAATTGTAAGTGCAACACTGAAAAGTGAAAGGTGTAAGACTAGAAAAAAACCCCCATGTTTTAATAATACAGTGTAATACAGTGTAATTATTATGTGTGGAAATGATGTCATTTTTTTGTGGTGTACACCAATTCATGTAACTTTTCATTCTGCTATTCCTATTTTTATGACAGGTTGTTAAATCAGTCTATGACTGATCTACAATAATAATCCATATGTTTATAAAAAACAAAACTCACATTTGTTACAAATATTTAGTATATTCCATCTAAAAATGCTATCATTGACATACCTTTATTCCATTTTTAAAGTTCAAATAATCGCACAAAGTCATTCAACATGAGTGTGCAGGTGTATCCATACAAGCAAGGAGTATGTTTCCCAAGTCAGATTCGTTACCCAAATGACACTGGAAGAGGAAAAATTGTTTGTCCTACAATTGACAATTATAAGAATGCTACTATCGTCCAGTGGTATAAGGTAAATAATATTGATATTATTATTAAACTGATAGTGCCAGTTGTAGACCAGATTACTGTGTGAAGCTATTTGCAGCCAGATGAAGTATGTTTTCTTTTCCAGGACTGCAAGCCTCTTCAGGGAGAGAGATACTTCAAGGGAGAAAAATACATTTTTATTAAAAACCAAACAAAGGAGGATAATGGTTATTATACTTGTCAATTTACCTACACTCATAGAGGAAATGTGTTTAATGTATCAGCAACAAGGATTTTCATAAGTAAGGGTAAGACAGTCGTTTTGTAGCTTGCTAAGATAAAAGGCTGATGTCTACTTAAAGCAAAGGAAACTCCTTTTGTGTATTAAAGAGAAAAAAGAGTTTCTGTAGGTTTGTTTTAAGTTCTTACTGAAAATTTAGATCAGCTTTTTTAGGTGAATTTTGTGGATGGGGATTCCAAAGGGAGCAAGATGGGTGTAAATTCAGACCTGGTCACATACAACTTTTTGCTAAAAGTCTCTGAGGACTGTGGTTGGTAGAGCTGTCTGCTAGCACTTATTTCTGAAATGAAGGGTCTCCTCAGTGGGATGCCACAAAGCTCTGCTTTCTATTTGTTCGAAGGGAGAAGAATTTGTAGCTAGTGAGCATCATCTAGTGGTCATTGGATCACTGATGTGTTGATGGCCTACAACTCAATACCTTGTGGTCCATCTTGATTATCTAGCATTTATTTGGTAGTAGAGCTGAAAAAACTTTTAGATTTGTCTTGAAGGAGACAAAATGAGCAATATATATACACACGGGCAGAAAATGAGTGGAGCTCAGTGATTACTGTGTCTTTGTTATTCAGAACGCAGCCAACATGGCTGAGATGTGTGGACTTCTGGGTGCCTTTAGGCTGTGTATTTGGATGGTGGTCAAAGGAAGAGCATGCAGCAATCAGCAGTTCCAGATTGTATCAGCTTGCCAAGACTTCAAAATGTGCCTTCAGTTCTGCAATCAGACCAGCAGAAAACCAGTCAGAAATGTTGGGGGTCTGGGGCTAGGAGCAGCTTGGGTTTGGGTGTTTTGTTTTGGGTTTGGTTTTTTTTTTTAATTTTTGAAAACCAGGGAATGTTAATTTGCAGACTGACATCAGACCTTTCTGCTGTGGGGAGGCACCCAGCTTTGTACGCAGAATGCAGGTTTGGAGCGTAGGAGCCTTTATTCCAGTTTTTGCTGCTGTGCAAAGATCTCAGTGGTGGAGTTTGTTCTGATTATTCTGAGCTGGATAGAAGACGGATTCGTGCCAAGACCTAGTACAGTAGCTTAAGAGGTGTCATGCCTTTCCTCCACCTCTTCCCTGTGACACCCTATTGGTCTACACAATACTTCTCTGCCTAACAATTTTTGTTTGAATGTACTTTCATCAAAACTTCTCTAAATTGGTCAGGAATATTGTTGTGTCTGGGTTATAATGAAAATTGCTGGGTTTTATTCAGCACAAAGGCATCCAAATTTATGGCAGACTTTGTTACATCCAGGCAGATTACTTAATTTCAAGAGAAAGCCAGATTAATTTAGAAATTATCGCACAAAGAAGGGATTGAAACATAGCATGTGAAATCTGATCTGGATCTGTCCTGTCTGCTCCAGTTCAAAGTGACAACTTCTCTGAGTTTTTATCAGCCTTTAAAGTTATTATGCTGATGAGTGGAGCTGTTACGTTTTGATATGGTTGGCTTATGATCTACATTCCTGTTGCCTTGCAGATCCACACTGACGCAGAGGACCTTTTGCCTCTGAATGCTGGCAGCTGAGAACTTAGCATAGTCAGCTAGCTAGGAAGTTACTGACTTTCTCCTGAGTTCTTTTTTACCGGATCCAGATGATGAAAATTAGAAACAGTTAGGATGGGTGAAAAAAAATTGCTTTTCTGGCAGCCTGGGAAGCAGGGGGTTAAATGAGTTCCTGCAGATTTTTTTAGGGAAAGATGGTTGTAGGTTTCACAGAAGTGCCTTGAGATGGAAAAGCTTAATGAGGGAAAGGATAGCAAGCAATGTTTTTGCAGTGGGAAATACGAGACAGTATAAAGGGCAAGAAAAGAAGAAAAATGCATCAAGGGAAAAAAAATCTGAAAGATCTGAATACCTAATTCAAGTGAAGCTGCTGGATGTAGTTTGGACCTGTCCATAACAATTATTAGTGCAGATGGAAAATAAATATGTCAAAGGAAAAGCAGTATTGCTTCTAAAAGGTAATGATAAAGGATGCTCAGTCTCATGGTAGACTGGTGTAATGGGAAGCAGCTGTGTGCAGCAGCGGTGCGCAGGCATCAGAGAAAGAGTCTTGGGAACCAGAACTGCTAGGCTGTCAGGCTGCGGAGGTGGGGGGAAGCCAGGGAACACAGGTGGGCAGCTGTGGGCTAGAGGGTCCCCGGTTCAGATACTGCATGAAAGTACATATTCGCTATTTCATATCATGGATATGAGTAATTTCTCAAATGTCTGAAGGAATTTCTTTATCTCTTTTAAAATAAAATATGCAACTGAGAAAATGCACAAACCCAGAACTGCATTTTTTTTTGTTTCCACTCAGCAGCTAAAACAGTACTTGAGAAACTAGAAATTTTCCTTGCTTATGCACAAAGGTAAACATTACATAAATGGGGAGAAAATGCTTAAAGTATTGACATGTACAGACTCCCCAGGAATATCTGGTCATAGGAATAAAGTCAGGTGATCCCAACAGACATGTGAAACACTGTTGTAGTGATAGCTTGCAATTCTGCTTTGGGATCTTAAAATATTAACTGTACAGATTATAATAATTATCTTATAAACATTTTTTTCACAACTTTCTAATACGTACTTACTTTCTTTTCCTAATTTCTAAAGCAAAACACTCACCTCTACCTCCTCAAATTTTATTTCCAAAAGATAAAGACATAGTAGAAGTGGAGCTTGGTAAGTACAGCCTTTAAATTGTTTTTAAATTAACATTTTGTGATGCCCTAGCGAACATGAGGATATTCAAGAAGATTTAGTGACGGAATTTTTCATTACATTTTTGCACCATAATGTTTACCAGATTTAATTCACCCCAGGCACAGTGATGTGAAGCTAGATATAACTGAAGGCTTATTTAGGTATTAAGCAGCAATTTCAGGCTATTTAAATAAACCTTTCTACCCTTACTGGGATAGTCTAAGATTACTCACATGGTCAATTATTACATCTCAGCTGAAGGTGTGACAGCTTCCATCCACTTCAAAGAGAGCTTTAGCTAAATCCCTTGAAACTGCTTGATGGTACCCCTAAGAGAGAAGGATGGACTATTCTTGCAGCTAGAGATACTCCTTGTTACTTGCAGTTTGGTCTGGAGGCAGTGGCTGTGTCTCTTCTGGTGAATGAAGGAGAGCAAGGGACTGGTCGCTGGCCCTGAGACTGTGGAGCACTGCCTGACTGATGTCCACGTTGGCTAGTGTTGAGCAGACCTGTCTAGGTGGAAGACACCAAGAGGGCTGAAAAACAGGATCAAGGACTGAACTTAGAAAGAACAGGTTGGAGAGCTTGTGATGCAGAGCTTTAGGACCATAGAAGTTCTCCATGGTTCAGGTTCACCCTGTGTAACTTGCTGAATCAGAGCAAGGTGCTTGTGGTAGGCATAAGAGCTGTCTAGGGTTTTTGTGTAGTCAGTGGAGAAAGGTGGACCTCTCCAGAAAGCAAGTCCATCTGAAGCTTGAATATGTAGCCCAGGATACCTGTCTCCCAGGGCAGGTGGGGTCAATCTGGGCCGCTGGGAGAAGGGATCACAATTACTACTCCACTGTTTCTGTCCTACAGCGAGACTGCTGTGGTAGCAGGGACTGCAGGGGCCTGGGGCTGCATGCTCAGAGAGTTGCCTCGCATTCCTGTTCCTTTTTTCCTCTTCTCCCTCGTTGCTTTGTCACTCGGAATTTGATGATCTGTGCTCCAGGACCACCTTTCTCTAATAATATGGTCAGTCTCTAATGCTCTATGCACCCTGTCCACCCCTCTGGGACAACAAGTAATCTGGCACTGCTTGCAAGGAGAAAATTCACTTTGCATTTAAAAACCACTTGCTGTACAGGATGTAATGTCTCCTATTTGCAAAACTGAAGGGCTTTCTGTATGCTTGCTAATAACAATTCAGGATGTAAGCCATAAGATTCGTTAATCTTATCTAAGCCCTGCTTAGATGCAGATTTACATGGAAATAGTTTAAAGTGTTTTAATCATACCTTCTTCTGGTGCAATGGTGACTCTTACTTTGGAATAAATATTTCCTAATGACAAATACTTAATAAGTAATTTCCTGTTTTAGTTTCACTTGGGCTGGTTTACTTTACTTCTGTCCAGCTTGAATAAAATCCAAGGTAAGAGTCTTCACACAAGACTTACGCAAAATAATATATACTGACATTAAATTATGCTATTTCCATGTACATTTTTGTGTAAACCAGCATTTGCTTTTCATGTTCCTCAACAGCTGACTGCGTGGGTTAAGCATCAGAAGTAAAGTCTGCATTGTCTTCATCATAACAAATAGAAATGATTCCTTTTGTAATCCTCGGTGTCATATTAGATCATTTGTTAAAATCTCCCTTTACTATTTCTTTCCAGTCTCTTCTATGCATCATTTTCTCAGCAGAGAAATGTCAAAATTGTTAAGACAAAACTCACAGGTAGTATGAGTATTTGTAGAAATAGATGTTATAAGGAAAATAAAATGACTTGTTTTTCGTCAAGGAATGTTTACGTTGCTCTGTATCTTGATTAGGTGCTGCTTTGTCTCTGAAATGTCAGGCCCGCCTGGGGATTAAGAAACAGCCGATGGCTGTTGTCACATGGGATGTGGATAACATCTCGGTGAAATACTTAGGTTTTTCAAGATTTCGTGAAAAAACTCATTTGTAAGTACATAGAACACAGAATAATCTTTCTTCTATGCAAACTGCGCCTAGCCATTGAAGACAACGGTCCCAGCTCTTTCTCTCTCTGTTAGTTTTGAAGGACGTGAGCAAGAGTATTACAGAGAGGCCACTTTGCATATTGCTAAAATAAAAAAGGAGGATCTGCGGTCAAATTTCACATGCGTAGCGCTGAACGAAATGCACAACACAAAGGCCACGGTGACGTTACGACTCAAAGCACAGTGTGAGGGTAGGATTTTTTTGTTTTGTTTTCTTACCCTTTGCACTCGGTTTGAAGAATGTTGGTGACTTTATTTTATTATTTGTTTCTGTTCATAAGAAAGTTTCTGCTAGTAAGAAGAAAAAACCAGCCTGCTTCCTCCCTGCGTATTCAATGCAGTGGCAAAATTCTCACAGCTTCATTAGGTCATGAAAGTCCTTGGGGTAAATTATGCTGGGAGGGGGGACGTTACCCAAATGGTAGCAGTGAAAGATTAAAGATGCAGAGCAGGACAGTGTATGAGCCCTGTAATAAGAATATCCTGTTTCTAGGAAATTTCTGCTTGGTGACAAATTCCCCTTGCCGTGAAGGCAGGCAGTGCACTTGGACTTGAAGCACACTGGTATAGTGCAGTCTGCTCTGCAAGATACTCAGGCTGTAGAGGATCCTCTGCAGATGAGAGCCAGGCAAGGAACTGACCTCTCCTTTGGTCGTCAGTGTTAACACGCATTATGAGGAGCAGAGATCCATCTTCTTTTGAGAATCAAACTGTTGTTTCTACTGCAGAACTATGGCAGAAATTCAGCAAACTTTGAACGCAAGAGTTTCAGCTGACAGTTTACCAGTTTTCTTGCCTTCCCTCCCATACCACATCCACTGTAATGCCTTGGGTTTTTGACCGAATGTTAGGTGGCGTGACTAACCTCTGTGATGTCTGCCTTTATCCTCTCTCCCTCCGAGCACTACTGTGTTCACTGTGTGCCGCACAGAGGTGTGAATAACACTTCAGGGGCTTTCCCTTGGTTTAGTTTTTAAATTCATGATTCTATTAATTGGTGCCAGAGAAGGAAAATTGAGGTCAGTACATGGTGGAGGCTGGGATGGTCTTTAGCTGCTATGGGAATGTTTTTTTTAATAGGGCTAGTCAAACCCCTGAGAAAGCACTGTCACCAACACCAGTGTGATTCTCATGGCAGAAAATGTTACTGTGTCTGCGAAGGCACAAGAAGCTGCGGTCAATGATTTCCTTTCTTATCACCTCAGATGTGCTGAACCACCAAGGACCTTGAGAAGAAATCCCAGGGTCTTTAACAGGGATTAGTTTTCTGTGAGGGAATGCTGGAAAGAGTAAAACCAACTGTATTGTGATCATGGGGTGTGCACAGCTCCATGTCCTGCGGTATCCTTGACTGTTCATAGCTTCCTACAGGATTATGGCTTCAAAGCATAGACCTATTTCCTTGCCATAGCCTAGACTAGAAGGGATATAGGTGACTTATAACAGAGGATGGGTCATCATCCAGCAGGACAACACTGATTGCCCCCAGAGGAAAGTTTTGGTTGGATATTATTAAATGAGGGCAAGTGTAGCATGACTCAGGAAGCTGGAAACAAAACAGCTCTGCACTGAATTATCTCCATATGGGAGTATACTTGCAATGAGAGGAAAGGAAACTGAGTAACAGTTCGTGCTCACTCTAGTTCAGGCAAAACAAGTCATTTATGGCCCCCATATTGCAAACTACATGAAGGAAAGAGTGTATTTTATATTCTGTATTTATCAAGTGATTCATTAAATCTAATTTCTGTTGTAGACAACTCTTGTTTTGTTTTTTTTATCCATAGGTCTTCAGTAAATGTTCATGAAAACTCTTGACTGTGACCCCCCTTTGCTGCTGCCTGTTTTGTGTGGATGTCTGTTCCCTTCCCCTTGTTGCTGCTCTTGTCAAGATGCCTGCTTCTGCTATTCAGCACTGTTGGTGTAAGCAATGCTACATCCAGAAATGGTGGTGCTTTGCTTTAGTTTTCTTCACTCACTCCTTGCGCAGCTGAGTAATATTTATGCTAAAACAATGACAGCTTGCCTCTGAGTATAATAAAAATGCTGCAGGGTTTGCTTGTAAATGTGTAATAAAAATGTGTACTCTATTTCTTTTTGTGTTTTATTTGTTTGTTTATTTTTAATGAAAAAAATGTGTTTTTCGTAAAACATGTGGTTGTTCCTTAGTGTTTCCCACAGCACAAATTGTGTCTGCTACCTACTATCCTGTTAATGTGCTTTTCACACAAGTTCCTGCTCTGTATTCTGATTTTTTTTTTCCAGGGAATTCAGTATGGGTTACATTATCATTATTTATAGCAGGTGTCTGTGTTAGGAAGTAAGAGATGAATAGGTGTCATGCCACTTACTACTCAAATAAGTCAGTCTCGGGGGCATTTAATGGGCTATACAAATAGTGTTTAGCAGCACAGGTGACGGATTAAGGGAGGAAGCAAAGATGTTGTCAGCAATTGCATCAGCAATCCTCTGCGTTAGTACCTGTTCAGTCTTATGGCAATAGTTTCTGTCTTCAAAAACCTGATGAATTAATGATTTGGCTCACTACATGGATATTTTCAATGGGAACTAGAAATTAAGTCTATTTTTCTGTCATAATCAAATACTTAAAGTCCTAGTTCACTGTTGGCAATATCATTATAATTTAGCCTAGCAATTTGCTTTGATAACAATTGCAATCCACATAAGAATAAAAAATTGCCAGAGGAGTGACAAGAAAAGGAGGAGTTCCTTTCACAGTCAAGGTTGGTGAGAGCTGTTTGGTTTTGTCTCCATGGAAAACAAAAATACTCTCTTTACACTGCCAGGAACAGATGTCATTGACAAAGCTTGACATTTTGCAGGGAAAAAAGTGTATTTTCCAGTTTAGGATGCATGCTGTGCACACACGTCTGTGTTCACATATGTGTGTGAAGGAAAGTGCTGTATTGTGAAAAAAGTGTCTGTCCCAAGTGTCTTTTCAATTACCTTTTTTAAACAGGAAATAAATGCTTCGAAGAGAAGCTGATCAGCTCTTTAGAAATGAGTTTCATGACCTAAGTAGAATCGTAGAATGCTTTGGGTTGGAAGGGACCTTTAGCGGTCATCTAGACCAACCGCCCTGCAGTGAGCAGGGACATCTTCAACGCGACCAGGTTGCTCAGAGCCCCATCCAGCCTGGCCTTGAATGTTTCCAGGGTCGGGGCATCCACTGCCTCTCTGGGCAACCTGTGCCAGTGTTTCACCACCCTCATAGTAAAAAATTTCTTCCTTATATCTAGTCTAAGTCTACCCTCCCTTAGTTTAAAAACAATGCTCCTTTTCCTGACACAACAGGCCTTGCTGAGAAGATTTATCTTTCTTATAAACCCTCTTTAAGTACTGAAAGGCCGCAATGAGGTCTCCCCGCAGCCTTCACTTCTCCAGGCTGAACAACCCCAACTCTCCCAGCCTTTTGTCATAGGAGAGGTGCTCCAGCCCTTGGATCATTTTTGTGGCCCTCCTCTGGACCTTCTCCAACAGCTCCATGTCCTTCTTGTGCTGAGGGCTCCAGAGCTGGACAGTTATAAGAAGTAATGCAATGCAGTCAGCTCCTTTTGCTGTGATCTGGTGGTATCCAGACTATGCACACTATGTCTTTTAGATAGAGAGAAATTGGGCAAATTCTTTCTTTGTTTTAATAAGAGAATTTAATGAGGATTTGGCTATGAATTTTGACAGTCCCTTCAGCTTATTCTTGCGTCCATTAGGAGTTGCTAATGTCCCTGCATCTTTCAGCTGCTGCTGCTGCTACATTCAGAGGTTGCTTCTCCTCCTGCTGAGGAAGATCTTTCTCTGTTTTTTTCTGCATCCACTCCCTGCCTAGTCTTTGACCACCTCCAGTCAATATGGAACCCATCTTCCTATCCTCCCACACTATTTCCCGTCCTTTCCCCTCTTTGCCTGAAGTTGTTTGGTATCTTCTGACTCCTTCACTAACACTTGTTCATAAACACATTCTTCAAGTCTCATAATGCCTCCTTACAGAAAATGCAGGCTGTCTCATTTCCTCCAGATCTTTCAGTCCTACATCTCCCTTTTTAATTCCAGAGATCATCCCACATTTTACATTCTCTCTCTGCCACAAGACATGTCCTCTTATGTGCTCCGAGATCATCTAGTTGTGTGGTGTGCCTCTGGTCACTGTAAGGCTAAGGAATTTGTGACAGCTTTTAATTCCCTTTTATTCCACCTTTCCTGACAAAGATGTAGCTTCTGTTACTGGACACCTGATAAGAGACAGTGACTCTGCCTGCCAGACTATTCCCAGTTGCCCTCCACAGCTGCTTGGTATCTCTCACGCTGGAAGATGCCACCTCTCAAGAACTAGAATATTAATCGGCTACGCTGTTCATACCAGTTCAGCTCATTGATAACTGCAGTGGATCAATGCTTACAAAAGTAGCTCTGCTGGCAGAGGGAGGGATGCCTCTGAGACAGAGGCAATGACAAGTAATTGGAGAAACACTGAAAGTCTTAGCTCCTTCTACCAGCAGAGATGGGTCAGGACAGGAAAATCCCTTCAGCACACCTTTTAACCTGTCTGCTAGGGAATACACGGGCTGTCTGAATACTTTCCAAGTCCTTCACTTTTTATTAATATACAAGCTGCCACTGGCTTTTAGTTCCTCATCTTGATTGAGGGCTGGTTAAGTACCTGGAGGTGGATCTGCATGTGTCCGACCCACAAGCATCATCTTATTTCTCCCTGAGCATTCCTCAATTCTCATTCACAAAGAAGTGTAAAATGCCAGAGGACCACAAATCTTTCTGGCATGAACCATCTTCTCTGGAGAGTGCCAGGAGTTCCAGTCATTCAGAGGAGAGATAAAGTTCCCAGAACATCAGCTCTGTTCATCCTCAGAGACATCTAACAACAAATCTAACCCTTTGGCTCTTCGATAAGAGGATGTGGGAAGTGCATCCACCTTAGAAGCCAGAGAAGTTACAAAAAACAGTGTTCTTCTGGAGTTTGTCAGGAAATCCTTCAAATGTTGCTTTTTGACTTGTTTTCTCTGGCCTCTCCAATATTGTTTCTTGTGAGCTGATAGTTCTGTATTCCCATTGCTCTAGTACATAAATAAATAGAAGACAGTCTGCTCATGAACTCTCTGCTGCCAAATGATGCAGCAAACTGAAAAACAAGATCTGTTCAACTTTGTTCAGGGCCTCCAGAAGTGGCTTCTAGTCCTTGCCCCCATTGTGTTGAATAAACTGACTGGTTTATTCCAGACAAATGAGAGGCTAAGTCAGCCTTACTGGGAACTGAACCTGCTCTACCAGGAAGATCCCTGTGGGGTTCTTGTCTGACACTTTACAAGTTGTATAAGCACAGGAAATTTATGACTTCTTTTCCAGCCTGGGTCTAATAAGTGCAGAACCAAATGTAAACAGCATTTTTCAGGTTCGTAATTGCAGAAGTTGTTCAAACCTGTTTCTTCTCTAGATGTTTTATAGATACTTACTTCATGCAGTGTAATGGTATTTGTACTGTCATGGTGAGCACAGTCTCAACAAATGAAACAGTAAGAAATAGTGGCAATCTCTGATCCGATCCTTGGGTCATCCTCACCAGGTAGTAGAAGGGGTTTTCTGTGTGTGTGTATTGACCAGGAAAATGGATCAAATTGTAAATTTGAAGGGGTCCACAGGGACAAAGTTCATTCATGGGCATCACGTGATACTGCTAAAACAACAAAATGGACAAACTTCACTGTGAAAGAAAATGGTTGTTGTCTTGCCCACTTCGATCTTATTGGAAGGTGGTTTCCCCAGATCTCCCAGCTCTGGGGAGGTAGGATCATCATGTGCCTGATGTTTCTTTCTCCCTTTAAATGGCAAAGAGAGAAAGAGGAAGAGTTGAAAATCATGCCAGATTTAATTCACATCCTACCAGAGTAAAGGGAAAATGTACTTGTAAACTCTTTATTTAAATACATTTCCAGTGGAATTTCTCAGGCATTAATATTTTTAGGTTGGCTCTGCAAGTACTACTCAATACACTACGTTATTCAAGATTTCCTGGAGAAGCCAGGGAACCTGTGAATTTCTATATAAGAGACTCTTCACTGCTAAGTATTTTGTCTTACTTCATTCACTTAGTGCCAAGTCCAAGCAAGAGCTCTGAAATTGCTCACTGGTGCTGGTCAGTACCTTCACCTGGTAGCATGCTTACTGGATGCATACCATCTGCAGCATTTTCCCATCTGTCTTGCTGCCTCTTCTGTAGAGGAAATTGAGACTGGGTCTTCAGCCTGCTGTAAGACGCACCTCCGCAAGTGCCGGCGAATGGCCTGCTGCTGCAGCCACGTGTATCTTCTGCATGTTTTGCAGGCAGAAGGAGGAAGAGCCCTGAACGTCTGATCCTCTTGGCTGAGTGGAGTTGCTACCAGTACACGTAATCACCCTCCATGGGCTGAGATGCTGTGAAGGGTCTTCACAGTGAGGATGCCAGAGCTGACCTCCACGTCTCTATTGCTAGAATGCTTGTATTTAAACCTATATGTGGTCAACATTCAAAGGAGCATTTCTTTCCTCAGCTAAGATAATTCTGAAATTGCAGTATACCTGAAATCTCACTGTAACACTGAAAAGATGCGTGATTCTAGTGATATTCCAAGCCAGGGCATTGCATCTGGCAATTATTGTATGTGCTATACCATAGTAAAATAAAAATAGATGGACCCTTTTTACGCAGATGTGATGCACAGTGTGGACATTTTTGTGTGCATTTCTTTGGGGGTAAAAGTCCATCATCCAGTCCAACACCTCTAGAGGTATATTTTTTAATCTAAATAATTTCAGTGTTCTGTATCACAGAAAAGTCCCCAAAGCAGTTTTATTATTACAACTATAGGATGATGAGTTGTCATGCTGGGCAGGAATAACTAGGTAAAGAAGGCGGACTGTGAGTGGAAATATCTTTATGAGTTTGGTTGTCAGAGAAAAAATGTATATGGAACTGCTCTGAATCTATCTGTTAAAACCAAGTGGAGTAGATTTAGGTATCCTTCATTTGCTTAGGAGGAGATTTCTACTATGAGACAATTGCCATTAATCTTCCCTCTAAGGGAAGCATGAATCCATTTTGTGTAGTTGCTTTATAAAGCCTTTGATATTCTAATGTTAAACTTGGCTATCTGGAATTCATAGTGTTTTCAACGCTGAATCCTGGGTGAATTCAATATTTCCAGGACATACATCAAAAGTATCTTCTTCAGCTCTGTGGCTGTAACAGTCTCAGGTTTAAGCTTCCATCTTTCTAGTTTTGAAAGAGTACAAAATGATCTTGCTTCTAGCTTCCATCGCTTCTTGCTGCAGCAGAAGTGGATACCATCCAGAGGATGCACATATCTAGATTGATTTCTATTCTGTGAATCACAGACAAGAGGAGAAGTGGGCTGTTACAGAAATGCAGCTATCTGGCTTGTGATAGAAACATAGTTCCCCTAGAAGAGCGATAATCACAATCTTGTCCTAGGCTAGTTGTGTGTGTATGATAGCACAAAGCTGGTGACTGCCATCCTTACAGAATCATAGAATAGATTGGGATGGAAGGGACCTTTAAAGGTCACCTAGTCCAACCCCCCTGCAGTGAGCAGGGATGTCTTCAACTCAGTCGGGTTGCTCAGAGCCCCGTCCAGCCTGGCCTTGAATGTTTCCAGGGATGGGGCCTCCACCACCTCTCTGGACAACCTGTTCCAGTATTTCACCACCCTCATCGTAAAGAAATTGTTCCTTATATCTAGTCTGAATCTATCCTTGATAATTCTTCATCTCCGAGGCAGAGGTGGTCAGATTCAAGAGCTCTTCCATGAGGGAAGCTGGAACTAAAGTGAGTGGCTCCTTTCTTTCCAAATTTTCCTTACTTGTCATTGCTATTTTATGCTCCTTGACCCTCTTCAAAGGAAAAAGCAGGGGAGAACGTCATCTGCCTCCAGCACAGTTTATTTTATTTTTGTGACTACGATATGTTCTATTTTCCTGTTTGGTTTGTGTACTTTGTTCTTATCTTGCAGATTACATTATTTGCACATATTTCTCTGTACTCTATTTGTGCAACTACGCCAGAAGCCTACGCTTGTCTTTTTGTGGACACTTATGGTTGTGATGTGTAGGCTTAGATGCCTTATGAAGTACTTCTTGAACATTGTTGCTGGTTGTGTTATCAACACTTTGATAATGTTACAAAAATACTTAAACATAGTTGTCAGCTGTGGTATTTAGTGTAGGTAGGTCTGGATTCAATGGAAGTAAATGTTAATTATATTCTGCTTGGTATGCTTCTAGTTTAGGGATCTCTGTGTTGGCTACAGCAGCTGGGGAAAGGAAAAGCTTTGTCATCTCTGTTGTGAGCTCCTTACAGCTGCAACAGAAGTAAGGATATGAGAGGCTGAGGCTTCAGCCCATGGGTTAACTTCTCTACGGCTAACAATATGTTCACCTTCTTTGCAGTGGGTCTTCCCAACGTCCTCTTGATCGTAGGATCTCTCGTTCTGCTAGTTGCAATAGCAGTGTCTGTTATCCTTTATCAGTCCTTCCGAGTGGATATCGTCCTGCTGTATCGGGAGATATTTCAGCCCCACCCAGTCAAGGATGGTGAGTAAGAATTGAGCAAGAAAGTCTAAAAAAAGCAAAAAAAGCAAATCATATGGATATGAATTTATTTGATAGTTGATTACTAACTCATATGACACTTGAGCCTGATCCTTTGCTTTCTTACACCTTCTGAAATTGTTTAGGTAAGAGGGGGCATACATAGCTCTGCTAGTGCTGGACATTCCCTTATTTCCTGGGTTCTGTAGTGATGTGTTACATAAAAGAGGGATTCAGGCCTGGTTTCAATTTTTTTAACAAAAATATTTGCCATGGAACATTCAATGGCAGTGAAAATCCAGTTTACAGTGCTACTCACTGTACTTGTTACATGCTTTCCAAAGCAAAGGAACCAGCCTGCTGGCTAATGTGTTGACAGGCATGTGTTAGAGCACTACAGTTTTTATAAGCCAAATAGAAAGGTACTAGTATTGTTTGGGGGAATAAACTTCTTCAAGGTGGAAGAATTTAAGTGAAGTGTCTCGTCCTGAAAGACAAAGGCTGTCAACAGCTTATTGTATTACTGAAATAACAAATGCTGTGCTTCATCTGTATTTCATGCTATCATGTAACAATCAATTGAATTCTTACTCTGGATACTTTGGGATACAGCCTTCACAACACCAAGGTCAGGTCCTCCAAAGTTACAAACACGCAGGACATAGCAAATGAGCATGGAAAGCAACAAACGTGCGCAGTCTCTAATTTCCAGGCATGCATCTGATGATCTACATTATTCAGATTAGCAGGAACTTCTACTTAGATCTATTTCGAAGACTGATGTTTATACTTCTCTTTTAGCTTTTGCAATAGACAGCTCTAGTTCATGTTAACACAATACATTTTCCTCTTGTTTTGCCTTACAGATGGGAAGATATATGATGCATATGTTATATACCCCAGAAGCCACACCAACGAAGCTAATTTTGTGGAGTATTTTGTTTACCAAATCATGCCAGATATTCTAGAAATTAAATGTGGATATAACCTGTGTATTTATGGGAGAGATATATATCCTGGAGAAGGTAAGTTTCAGATCAGATAATGCACTGAATGACTTGTCAAGCTTGAGCAAATTGTGGTTCTAGTCCCTTTTAGGGGTATAGGAGGTCCCTTCATGTTCCCGAGCTTGCTGCTCGTCTCCTCAGCAACTGTGTGTCTGCTGTCTCAGGCAGGGTGGCACAAAGTCCCCCTGTGCTTGTCAGCGTGTGAGAAAAGCAAGCTGCAGGGCAAGGGCGCAGATTGTTTATCGTCTTCTTGGGTCATGCAGGAAATGTGACCCAAGTGTGACTCTTTTAAACATACATCTTGTCTTTGGGTAGCATAACTCTGCACAGCCATTATCTGGGCAAAGCCACAACCAGACTGCGTGTGAGTAGGTCTGCAAAACACAGAAGAGGAGAAAACCACAAAGTTGAGGAATTAACCTTGCTTTTATCACTCAGGCTTTTTCAACCTCTTGCAAGGGTGTTAGAGTCAGTTCAGCTTCTGTTCACTGATGTGACCTACTTTCACTTCACACAATTCCCAGTGCTAATTCAGGAGAGAGCTGGTATTCTTTATTATTCCTTGCCTTCCAGAATGGAATCACGTTAATTAATCTGTCCTAATTTCCATATGGACACCTCTACACTATCTTTTATGATTGTTGCCATCTAGGTGCTATGTGCTTTCCTCCAGACCTGACTTGTCTGTTTATCTTGTGTTCTGCTTATGCTGTGGACCAGATCTTCTGTCCCTGTCAGTAAGCAGGCATGAAGCCAGAGGTGGCACATTTTCTGTTGCACATTTCTGAAATCATCTGCATTGGGCAAGTGTCATCCATTTGCCCAGAGCCAGGGCTGAGGTCTTCAACGCCCTTCTCTTCTGGAGAGTAGCAAAAGTGCTGCCTGGCCTTCAGAATAGCCACTGCAACAAGCATGTAAAAAAAGCTGCAAGAGTTGCTGAGCCAGACCATTCCCAGATCCAGAACAAGGAACTAACAGTAGCTCACAAAACTGTCAATGACAAAAACTTATGCCACCTCTTAAGCTGATTAGGAACTGCCCAATATTTTCTTTCGGGACACTACTCTCAAACTGCGGTTTATAGATGACAATCCTGAAGAAAACTGAGCATGGCACGGAACTGACTATGGGATTAACAAGGGCTCTAACAAATTGGATGAAAGCAAAGACGTTTTTACTGTATGAAGGCATGAATGGATGCCTGTAACCCAGGAGTAACAAACACAAGACTCACCAAGCCAGCTTTGGACATCGAGTAACTTTTGTTTGACTTCTTCAATCTGATTTAATCAAAACTCTGAAAATGTCCCAACAGTTGACCACCGTCCTTCTTTTTCTCTTTCTGCCTATTTTCCCAGCCTTCAGCTTTTCTCTTCGTTGTCTGTTTTCACGTCCCAAAATGCTTTCACTTGGGTGGAAAAGCTATTCCGAATCTGCCTGCCACTGGGAATACTTGAAAGTTCTCTGCTTCCAAGCAGATGGACTTTACCCATACGCTTCCCACTCTTGTTTATTTTCTGATCTTGAGCTTTTTGTTACCAGGTTTCCAAAACCTTACAATTAAAATACGGTAAACAGAGTAAAACAGGAAATGCTGCTTCGGGTTATTCTGATCCTTCTTGAACACATATTATAGCATTTGATGAATCATTTTTTTCACTGTAAAACTCCATATATTTCCAGGAAAAAAAAATGCAGTGAGGACATCAAATGGCATTGTTATTTCAAGACATGCTCATGACTCTTAGTTCCAGGGGAAAGCTTTGTTACTTGAAACTTGTGCTCTTCCAGTAGAAAGGAAAGTTAAACAGAATGATTCAAGTGATAAACAGCACTGCCTAGCTGTTGGACTCCCATTATGCTTCGCTAAACTAGCATTCTTTTTGTTTCCTGGTCTTATCAATTAATGGCATTTTCTACAACCTAACAGTTGCCTGAAACGGTACAAATGCAAGTATTACCCAGCAAACCAAGATTTTTCACCAACATCACCTTCTACTCCGTTCTTCTCATGGTCTCATCGTCCTGCCAACTGCATTCCTTGCTGCAGGATCTAGTCAAATACTGCTGGCGCTGCTGTATCTGTAACACACAAAAACATGAGCAAATAACAGAGGACTGATCGTATTTCACTGGAGCAATGTTCTGTGCAGCCAAGTGTTCTACCTTCAGCAGTGGCTATGGGCAAAGGACTGGAAAAGTCTTTAAGAACAGGGCGAGCTTATATTCTAATTCCACTAATGTCTTCTCCCAGCATCATACGGACTGCAGATGCTTGAATTTTGTGTCTAATAGTTGCTGATGGATTTTTCTTTCACAATATTTTCTGTCACTTTCTCAGCCCATATAAACTTCTAACATTCACAAAACAGGGTGCACTGAATCCTGTGGTTAAAGTATTTGCAGCATGCAGCCCCATCTTTCCTCTTGCCACAAGTATGACATCAGAAATCCAAGTGGAGAAGTGAATACCTCCCAAGGTCTTTCAGTCCTGAGCACAACGGACGGTACCTCAAAACTGAGAAAGGTCTTTTTTTAAAAGTGTTGTTATTATGGGAACTAAGCATAGGACAGTAGCTGCTTACCTTAGTTTTTCTCACCTTCCAAAGGATCTATTCTCCCAACATCAGGAAAATTTAATGAAAAAGAAGAAGGAAATTAAAGGAGTTTGAATTCGTGAACTTCACAGAAAGGCCAATTGTTTTCACAGAATACCCTCAGAGCCAAGAAATAGGACAGAGAAGTCATCAAAAGGGTTCTCTTCCTGACCCAGGAGCTGAAAAAGCTGGGCCTCTCTGAGACTGAGAAGATCCTTGCAATGGGCTGGCAGCCCCCAGCGAAGGAAAAAAGGATGCATATGCAGCTGGCTGATGACATCTGCAAATCAGTGGCTTAGATAATTGTTGCATTGAATTTCCTTAGTTTGGCTCCCACCTTCTCTCTTTTGGCCCAGCATCACATGCTCCCACCAAAACAACTCCAGCTTTGATTCTACAGACGACAGGAAACTCTTCTAACTGGGATGAGCATTTCACTGCACAGGAATTCATCTGCAGCCTTCCTCCCACAGACCTCACAGCAGGTCACTGAGAAAAGCAGCTCCTGGAGGCTTGATGTGGACCGTCCCAAGCTGGCCCAGAAGCTTCTCCCATAGCATGCTGGCTCTTGAGTTTGCTAGATTCCACAACTCCAACATCCTGGTCTCAGTTGAGGTTCATCAGCTCTCCCTAACGTGGCAGTGGGAAAGAAAAACACCTTTAGTTGTGATGATTTACAAGTGCCCTGCAAGTCTGGATCCGCTCCCGCAGGGCAGATGCCGACCCAATGCACAGGTTAGTGTATAAATTAGCATGCTATTGCTCAGGAGAATTAACACTCCCTCTGCTGGTAAGTAAACCTCTTAGAACTAAGTCACCCAGAAGTCTCCAAATGAGAAGTTTTCACGGGTAAATATTGCAGGATCAGACTGTAAAGCACTAAACTAGATAGAACATGATTTCTTACATGGAGACTAATGATCAAGCAGAAATTTGATGCAATCCAGAACTACTGAATTTGACCCTAGGTGGCTGGATTAGAAAATCCTAACAATTCTTAAGAGCAGTGAAAATATTGATTTTTCAACTAAAGAAAACATTTGACAGGAAAGCTTTGGAGTTTTGGTGTTTGTTTTGTTTTGTTTGGGTTTTTTTTTTTTTTTTTTAAGCTCTTTTTCTTCTGAATAAACTGTGCCAGACTGAAGTGAGACAGAAGTTATTTCTGGTTAAAAAGCAACGAAAGTGAAGTGCCTAAAAACAAAAGAGTTTGTAAAAGAAATATCAGGGTCTCATCATTTTCCTGTATGTTCCTAGATACAGCCAGTGCAATTGAGCAGAGGATGCAGAAGAGCAGACGGCTGATCATCCTTCTAACACACCAGCTGATTAACTGTAAAGAACCTGCGTATGATCAACACATTGCTTTATACAATGCCCTTATTCAAAACGATACAAAGGTGATCCTGCTGGAAATGGAGATGATTGGGAGTTATGAGAAGCTTCAGGAATCTCTTAGGTTTATTATTAAGCAGCAAGGTACCATCAAATGGAAAGAGCAGCACACTGTGCACCCACAGTCATCCAATTCCAAGTTCTGGAAGCAAGTGAGGTACCACATGCCACTGACACTCCAGTCCTCATACTCAGCTCATGCCGGGTGAGCAGCAAGTCTAAGAAAAAACACAGGTACACCATCAGGATGAACCACACGCCTGCGGCTCCTTTTCCTTTCAGTAGGTACACGATTTTACAGTCTGGAAGTTTGGCTGTATTTCTGAAATTTTTCCAGTCCTTCAACTGAGTAACGAGAAGGTAAACTGGTGGAGGAGGTCTGGGGAACGGAGGGGAGTTTTTATGGGTGTGGGAGTTCTGTGAAGCAATCATTCTAGGTTGTGTACGGAATTCTGCATGTCACAGGACACAAAATGTACCTATACTCTTTCTTTACATACTTGTACATATAACTGAAAGTTTTGATTCTGAACAGCTGAATGTTCTCGGGTTTGCTTTACCTTTCTAATGCAGTCGATCAAACATAAATGCCTTCTGTATTATTCACCTAGAAAGCATAATGTGTATTATTCAACTAGAAAGTATACTGTTGTGCTTCTGTTGATGTTTTCCACTACTTATTCTTTTTTTATTCAACAGTAATACTCATACCATGAAATTTTATTCTTCCTTAGTAAGGATGCCTCAGCAAAGGCTCTTTTGAGACTGATGTGAATACAGCATTTAAAAAAAATGCAGTATTAAGGGAAATAAATACACACCAATATATATTTATATGCATTTTTAATATTTTTATATATATAAAAATGAATGTCACACAAAGGGAAAATTTAAATCTTTCAAGTGCAACAGACCAGTCTGTTGTTATTGTTATTATCTCCAGATAAAAATAACTTCTCAAATTTTAAGATTTGGGGATTCTTTCTACACTGATAGCATTCCTTTACGCTACTGAAAACCAAGACTTAGTGCGTTTGTATAACAGATAATATCCACCTTTTTTTATTTCCCCTGCTTTGACTTTGTGCCTAGTTGTACTTTCTTCTTATAGGGAATACTTTCAGATGCAATGGTCACAGCCAAATGTCCTCCTAGTATAGGGGTGTATGAACAAAATATGTTCTAGTACAGATACCTTTGCGAACTTTAATCTTTTTAGCTTCTCAAAACCTGGAATTTTCTTGCTGTTGGAGAAGGCTTGGGTTTGAGCTTCAAGCTTGCTACAGAGATGGACTTAGAAAGTGAAAATTAGATGCAGACTATCTAATATTACAAGTCCAGGCTTAGAAAACACGCAAGTCCTTTACTTGCACTGTAAGCTTTTATTGAATGTGGATCTTCAGACTTCTGGATGGCTATTTGGAGTAAGAAAAATGTGTATGCAGTTTATGTACAGGGTTTTTTTCAACATTAAATTAAAAATCTATGGCAAACTAAACAGCTTGTCACTGACGAGTTATATTTTCAAGTGTCATTCACTCATTGCTCGCTATAAAACGTCTAATGTTGCATCTCGTTATTGCCTCACTAGATTGTGTGCAGTGTTGGGTCTTGTTCCCAAATATCCCTCTAGATAAATTTCACTGTCTCTATGGATGCTCCACAAAACAGATTCATGCCAATGTAAGAGAGAGTTAGTTTACTCCTACAGTACTATTTATTCCCACTGAAAGAATACTAATACTAGGGTATGTGTAAAGGCAGGAAAGCCTGTTACTATTCACAGTGAAGATTTTTCAGAGCAGCTTCTGAGCAAGACAGAGTATTCACAAGATTATTACAAGATCAATTTTTAATAGAGTTTGAGTCCAGGGCACTTAATGAGGAAAAAAGGATGCTAACTGAGTATCTTGGAAACAAAAGGTCTAGGATGAATTTTGAAGCTGGAAAGGGAGGAGAAGGTACAATGAGGAAGTGCACAGGATCAGTAAGGAAACAAATTATTCTGAAATGTACTGATATCTTACTGACTTCTGTTACCCAGGCATGTAGTTAGGATGGTGAAAAACAAGCCCATTAAATGGCTCCTGTGATGACACTCCTTTTGTATCAAGCCTTGTGGCCAACCAAGAAACAAAAGAGGAAAACAATCACAAGAGAAACCTGACAACTCTTTTTGCAGTTTACCAGCACTGAACAGAATGGCCTTGACAGAAAGAAAAAGGGTAATTTCTGAGAGTGGCAAAGAACTTTTACAGAACTAGGGGGTGAGTAAGTGACTGTAATAATGACCAAAAAATGCCACAGTTGTCCCTTTTTTTTGTACTCCTTGGTGATTAATACAGAAATCTGATATGCATTACAATTAATGTCATTCCCTAGATGTTATCACATTTGTAGCCTTAAAGAGAAAGCATGAAAAGAACTATGGAACACTTTTACAACATTACTACAACATCAGCACTGGTGCAGCCACACCTGGAGTCCTGTGTCCTGTTCTGGGCTCCTCAGTAGAAGAGAGACATGGACATACTGGAGAAAGTCCAACAAAGGGCCATGAAATCAGTGAAGGGACTGGAGCATCTCTCCTATGAAGAAAAGCTGAGACAGCTGTGACTCTTCAGCCTGGAGAAGAGAAGGCTCCCATCTGAAGGGGGAGTGCAAAGAATCACAGAATCACAGAATGGTAGGGGTTGGAAGGGACCTCTGTGGGTCATCTAGTCCAACCCCCCTGCCAAAGCAGGGTCACCTACAGCAGGCTGCACAGGACCTTGTCCGGGCAGG